>Ga0210402_10000046_pt1 | contig 119818 bp, 136 predicted proteins | sample IncBWC7MmetaG_FD_161055 | JGI IMG/M metagenome (GOLD analysis project Ga0210402, IMG submission 161055) | Forest soil microbial communities from Barre Woods Harvard Forest LTER site, Petersham, Massachusetts, United States - Inc-BW-C-7-M | ecosystem: Environmental > Terrestrial > Soil >...
GATCGCCGAGATAAGAAGCTCTCCGAGTACCAGAGCGAACCCCACGAGATCGACGCGACCCTAGAGGTTACCAACGCGGTAACCGATCTAATCGAGTAACTTTTAAAAATTGGGGAAGTAGCGACCGAAATGGCCCGGCCAGCCTATGTGAAAACCGTCGTTCTGATAAAGCCAATATCGGCCCCAACCCTTCTCGAATGACTAAAGTTTCCGTAACCCGGCTCGCCGACGACCCGCTTTGTCCTCCGGGTTAGTATCGGCGGAGGAGAGAAAATCGGCGGCTATTACTGCACCTACCGGGGGACCCGGGAAGCGTCGATCGAAGCCCTCGAAACGGTTCTCCTCGCGTTAAAGGAGATTCCGGAGCAACCGATCGAGGAAGATTAATGCGATGCTCCAACTGTAAGTCGAGTCTCGTAAAATTTATCGAGTACGAGGATCTCTATTGCGAGAAATGCGATGAGTGGTTTTCCTTAAACGCCCTCGAATTGGAGAAGAAGATCTCGGAGCTGGTTAAACGGAAGAAAGCGCCCAGCGCTATCGAGATCGAGAGCTTATAAGACGTCCTTTTGGGTTCGAGTCCCACGGCATCCAAAGTAGTTTCCTAGGACCGGGCGGCGTCGAGTAGGGACCGTACAAGCCCCTTCCGCCGTCCGGTCCTCTTTATTTTTATGCGGACCGAACATAGCCTCCGTTTTTCGATTATCCCTTTCCCGGACGGAAGCTACATTTTAGAATTCTCCTACTGGGTCCCGATCGAGGGCGGATTCCGGTTAGTAAATAGCCGGACGATCGCTCCGAATACGGCGGGGATCGTTAAGGTTTTCGAGACCTTACTCTCTTACGCTCGGGATAAACCCGAATACGGGGACGACCTTCGTTCGGGCCTTTAAGCCTCCTACTTCTTTCGCGTTTTCCGACGCGAAATGTAGGAAGTATATGAAAAACTTCCTTAACGTCGTCCCCGCCTAACCTATGTGCGACTTCGCCGTTTTCTACTGTTGGCTAATGATCGGCTTATGGCTCGTCGTTAGTTTCCTCTCCGACCGCGAGAGCCGGAAAGCGATCCGGAACGCTAAACGAATTATTAACTAACCCTACTAAGCGTTCCCCCCGGAATTTCTCTTTTTTCTCGCGAAATGTATTAGGTATAAATGAACTTCGAAAACGAAATCTATATCTATAAGATGTCTTGGGACGCGGGGATCGCTCCCGCCGTCTCGAACGGGCTCTTAAGCCTCGCGATTTGTAAACCGGCGATCCGGAATAACGCGAAACCGGGCGACGTTATCGTCGGGTTCGCGGGAGCGGGGATGGAAATGGGTCGCTTACTTTACTTCGCCTCGGTCGATAAGGTCCTCTCGGGCGACGCTTACTATCTCGACCCCGGTTACGCGAACCGGCTCGATAACGCCTACGGGCTCGGTCGCGGCGGTCGCGCTATTCATAAAGGCGAGGCGTTCGCGAATTACGACGAGAGCGGTCTTTACCTAAAGCGGGATATCGGACGGGAGAAGCTTTTAGCGAAGGCGAAGATCCTCCTTAGCCGGAACTTCGTTTATCTCGGGGCCGAAGGGACGAAGGACTACCTAAAGGTTTCGAATAAGCTCGCTTTTATCGAGAGCTTCGGTTTAGGGCACGGCCTCCTCTCGGGTAAGCCCGAGGCTCGCCGCCTTCTCGGTCTTTACCTCGGAGACGTTCTTTCTAAGAAGGGGAACGGTTACGCCGGGATTCCGACCCTTAAAGCGGAATTTAAAGCGTACCGCGCCGCTCGCGGGTTCTACGGGAAAATTATATGACGACGGGAGAAGCCCGGCGGCGGCTAAAAGTAAAAGCCGCCCTCGATCGGAAGGTCGGACGCTTATCGGCGGAGGAGTATCTCGGCGAACTTCTCGCGATCTCGGTTATTTCTCCTAAGGAGGCCCGGTTCCGGGCCTCGACGACGAAACCGAAATAATATGAATATGAATAACAAATTAATCTTTAGCGATAAAATGGAATTCGATCTTACCGGCCCGCGTCGAATCGAGGAAAGGCCGGACGGTCTTTACGTCGTCGGGGAGGGAGTTCTTCTCGCCGTCGCGACCGAGGAGGAAGGCCGGGAGTATCTCGACCGGTAAGGCCGGGCGAAATGAAGAGGGTCTTTATGTTCAATTTTTCTTTAGAAAAGGTAAAGCGGGTTATCGCGATCGGAGCCCACTCGGACGATATCGAGATCGGCGCGGGCGGGACGCTTCTTAAACTAATCGAGGCGAACCCCGACCTGAAGGTTTGCTGGGTCGTCTTTAACGCCGAGCGGACCCGTTTTAGCGAGGCGCAGGAGAGCGCGAAGGAATACCTCGCGCCGCTTAAGAAGGGCTACCAGGTACAGATCGCCTCTTTCCGGGAGAGCTATTTCCCGGCCCAATGGGGCGAGATTAAGGATTTCTTTAGCCGGGTCGTTTCCGACTTCTTCGACGAGTGCGACGGCCTCGGGCCGGATCTCGTCTTTACCCATACCCGCGACGACCGCCATCAGGATCACCGGGTCCTCTCGGACCTTACCTGGAACGCGTACCGGAATAACGTTATCCTCGAATACGAGATCCTAAAGTACGACGGCGATCTCGGGCGTCCGAACGTTTACGTCCCGCTTACCGAGCGGATCGCCGCCCGGAAGATCGAACTCCTCTTTAAACACTTCAAGAGTCAGGCCTCCTCGAAACATTGGTTCGACGGGGAGAGCTTTAAAGCGCTCGCCCGGATCCGGGGCCTCGAAAGCGCCTCGCTTTACGCCGAGGCGTTCTACGGTAGAAAGATTACTCTCGGTTAATGAGAGGGTTTTTCTTCGTTCTTTGTATTATCGAGATAATCGGATCGATCGTTTATATCGGTTACAATTCGGTTCTTTTAATCGGAACGTTTCTTCCGGCTCGCCGGAAGAAAATCGCGGGCTGGGGAATGCGGTAGAGAGTCTAGCGAGATGCTAGGACGGGGTTTTTAGACTGTTATTTTACCCTCATATTGATTCCCATTCCCCAGCCTCGATTAAAAAACGCGGGAATCGGTCACGAAATGTATAGGGTATGAATAATTCGAACCTGTTTAAAAAAGTAATCCCGACCGACTTCGTTCCTACCGTTCCCGGCCCGATCGCCGCTACTACCTATAAGGGGCTGGAGTGGATCGGGGACGAGATGTTCTTTATCCGCTATTACAACTGCGGCGTGCATTACTCCACCTTCGAGGTCGCCCGCGAGAAGTACAACTCCCTAACCGCCGTTAAACGCTAATTTTCCCGACGAAATGTATAGGGTATGGATAAATTTAACGAACTAAAGGACGAGCTACGTAAGGCTCTCGCGAAAATCGTCGAGGAGACCGTTACGAAAGCTTTCGAAAACGATTTCGTAAAAACGATCGACGTCGCCGCCGCGAAAGCCGATTTTGACGTCGACGACGAAGTCGATTCTACCCGCGAGTACATTACCGATGACGAAGCTTACGAGGAAATCCGCGAGAAGGCGGAAATATGGGCGGAGTCGGTCGGGGATCTCCTAACTAAGAAGATCGGGGATTCTTTTGACGATTGGATTTTGGGAATGAAACATTACGTCCCGACTTCCGCCATTCATTGCGATAACGGGGTCTACGACGACTAACTTCCGGAGGGCCGCGACCGAGCCCGGGAAGGATCCCGGGAACGCCTCGGAACGCTCGCGGCCCTTCTCTTCAATTTTGAATATGACGAAGCTACCGATTACCGTTAGCCGGATACGTAAAACGGCGGTCGAGATTAAGGCCAGCGCAGAGGGAGAGGAGATCCGCAAGTGGTTCTCGTTTCCCGAGACGAGCCGGTTCTCGGTCGGGATGCCGATGTTCCTCTATATCTGCGAGGACGACGAGGAACTTCTTCTCGCCGAGCGGGACGCGAATAGCCCGGAGACGGCGAAGATCGCGAAATATAGCCTCTTCCTCCGGAAGGGATGGAAGGAAGGGGTAAGCGACGAAAGGTGGGAGACGCTTGCGAAATGGATCGAGCACGAGTCCGACCGGGGGAAACCTTTAAGGACGAAGGACGTAACCGAATTTCTAGAAAATGACTGAAACGCAATATAAAGTTTACCTTCGCTTAAAAGGGCGGCTAGAGTCCCGGGCCGAAGAGATTTACGCCCGCTACGTTAAGCTCGCGAACGAAGTTCTCGGGCCGAAACAGACCGAGGCTAGCCCCTACGCTCATTTCGAGGGAACGGAGGAATCGCTCAACGGGAACGACCTCTTAAATTTTCGCCGGGATTTTAACGGGGGCGATTTCGATTCTTATTCGATTCCGCTCCGTTGGTTATGGGACCCGGAATGGGAGACCGTCGCCCGCGAGTCCTTAGAGGAAGTCATCGCCAAGGAAAAGGAAAAACTAGAGGCGAAGGCTAAAGCGGAGCGGGAACGGGAACTCCGGATGTATAAGCAACTGAAAGCGAAATTCGAATGAAATTCTTTTCCCGGGAACGGGCTTTAGCGCGGGCCGAACGTAAACTCTCCCGGATCGACGCCGCGCTCGATCGGGGGGGTCTTAACCTTAATCCCGTAAATCATCTCCGTTTAAATCTCGTTTGCAAAAAGATTCGTCGGCTCGAAGCCGAAATTCGGAAAGAGAAAGGAGAAATAAAATGAACATAAAATTATTGCTAGTTGGTAGTGGAATGCTTCTCGGGGTCGTTCTAACGATCGGCTCTTTAATCGGAGCCGCGTTTTACCTTAACGCCGAAGAGGAGCGACTCGGGATTTACCCGAAAGGAATGTTTAAAGTATAAAATCGGGCGTTACGGACCGAGAGCCGTTCGGATAAAAGTATACTCTCCTATCTTTTAAAGCTTCTGAACCGGATAGCGATACTCTCGGTTATCGACGAGGAATACGGCGATAAGGCGTACCGGGGGGTCGGCGCGATTAGTAACGAGAATAAGCGCCGGTACGCCTCCCGCTACGGTTATTACCTTATCCGGAGCGGGATCCTCGATCCGGAACGGAATATCGCCTGGAGTAAGATCCGGGCCGTTCTAGAGTTAAACGAGTACTTCGACTGGATCTTCGTAATGGACGCCGACGTCGTTATTACGAATCCCCGGATCCGGCTCGAATCGATTATCGATCCCCGCTTCGATCTCATAATCTCCGAGGACGAGAACGGGCTTAACGCCGGGAACTTCTTCGTCCGGAATAGCGTCGCGACCTTTACCTTCTTTAAGCGGGTCTACGCGACCTCGGAGTTCGCGACCTCTTACCCGATCCTAGAGTCTCAGGAGGCGATCGCCCGAGCGCTCCGGCGTTACCCGCTCCCGCTCGTTAAGATCGCCCCGCAGCGGGCCTTTAACTCCTACTACCGGGCGAAAGAGGGGAATTGGGAGCCGGGCGATTTCCTTATCCACTTCGCCGGTCTCGGCGGCGAGCGTTCTCCGCTCCGGCTCGCGCTAATGAAAGAGTACGCGGATTTAGTCGATTGGTCGTGACAAAACAACAGACATTGGACGCTCTTTATTCGTTGCACTACGCGGCCCAAAAAGTGCATGACGCGATCGACCCGGAATTCCGTAAACCGTTTAAGGGTTCGGCGGAAGATGAACCGGCGCGATCGGCGGACGTTCTTTACGGGAGGATTATTGCTTTAGGAACCGCAATCCAAGCGGTGGAACAAATCGACGAAAAATTGTAAAAACGAAAGAGATGAATAGTATATGAGTAGTAAGCGGTTTAATACGGACGAGTTCGAATCCGCGCCCCCTCGGGCGGCGGTCGAAGAGATGTTACGGCCTAAGCGGGCGCGGATGTTCCGCTCGTCTCCGCCGTCCCCGGGAAAGCCTTCCCGGTTAGAGGGAGCGCGAAAGTTCGTTAATACGGCGATCGGCTGGGCGGCGGGCCTAACCTTTATCTTTACTATGCTAGTCGTCGCTAGCTACTTCGTCGGAAAACGAGAAACCGCTCCGGCTCCGGCGGTCGTCTTCCCGACTCCTCGTCCCTCGGTCGCTCCCGCGCCGACCCCCGCTCTCGTCCCCCCGGCGCTCGCGCCGATCGCCCCCGCGCCCCCGGTCCGGAGGGCGGAACTCGCGGTTAAGCGGGCGCAATTCGTCGGCTTGCCGGTCGGCTGGACGGGCAACGAGCTAATGCCGGACGGGAGCATCGTCCCCGTCCGCTATATGGGAGAAGTCGGGTACTTCGACCATTTGCCGCGCAATCCCAGCTACGGGGATATGTGGAAGGTAACGTCGAGCGGAGCGGCCTGGGTCTGGACGACTCCGGCGGGCTTCGCCGCTCCGGCCTGGGTCGACCCGTGAAGCTACTTTCTTTAATATGGACGATTACGACCGTTCGACTTTCCCGGAACTTATCCTCCTTCTCGCTCGAAAAGACGTCGCGACGGGCTTCGCCGCGACGTTAAAAGGACGAGACGAAGGGGAGATTAGGAAACTAACCGCCTACGGAGAAAAACTCCACCGCCACCTCGAATCCTCCTTCCCTTCGATCTCTCGGGAAATGTAACGAGTTTATGAGTACCGGACGAACGAGCGAAGTTATCTTTAAGAGCCCGGGGCACGCCCTCTTCTACGGAGACGACCCAAGGCGGGAAGAAAAGATGAAGGAGCGGGAGCGGATAAAGTTCTGCCCCCACCTCCACGAGGTTATGTACGGGAAGCGTTACATCCTCCCGAACTATCGCCAGCCGGACTATTACCCCCAGAAGATCGCCGATAACATGTTCGCTTCGGCGCTCTTCGTCCCGATGCAGACCTACGAGATGGACGACGTAATGAACGCCGCCTTAATCGGAGCGATCGCGGCGATTAAGCACGGGCGGCCCCAGCTCTGGTTAGAGCGGGAGCTAGGGGAAGCGTTTATGCGGGCCGAGCTACCGGAAGATATGGTCGCCGAGGATATCCAGTGGCGTTGGGGCGGGTTCCGGGTCCATCTTCCAAAGAAGCTCCTCCATATTTCCGACGATCAGGTCGGGGGCCATGACCTCATGTTTATCGATATCTCCTACGTTCCGGCGAAGAAGCGGTTCGGGCTTCCGCCGCTTTACGCCGCCGAGGCCGAGGCGCTCGGGATCGAGTATAACTGGGACGAACCGAGCCGGGCCCGGACGATCGAGACCCGGTATTACGATAACTCGGCGCTGGTTATTTCCGGGAACCTTAACGGAAGCGGGAACGGGTCGTTTTCGACGATCGAGAACGCGAAGCTCGGGGACTTTATGGTTTACGCGGTTATTAAGCCGTTCGACGAGGCGATCCGCTTAGGGCAGCTCCGGGCCGTCTCCCACGAGTCCCTCTTTTCTCCCTACGAGAATACCCCGGACGATAACCGGTTCTGCGAGCGCATTCTCCATCTCGGGATCCAGATCCTCCTTTACCTCGGGAGTATCCCCTTAGAATACCAGACTAAGGAGCGGGTTATCCGGAAGCCGAAGACCGAAGGGAAGCATACCGTCCCCGGCCTTTACGCGGCGAAGTTCGTCGGCGCGAGTCAGCTCCGGCCCGAAAGTAAACCGGACCTTCCTTCTCTAGCCGCCGGGACGGGCCGGGTCGTCGCCGCCCATTGTCGAGCGGGCCACTGGACCCGACAGCCTTACGGGCCGAAGCGCGGTCTCCGGAAACTAATCTGGATCCATACCCAATGGATTCACGGCGAGATTTTCGAGGAGGAGATTCTAAAAGGGATAAAGTAAGCGGGCCGAAATGTAGGGGGTATTATGAACGAAAAGAAAGCGAAAGTTACCGTTACCTTTACCCGGAAAGAGGCCGACTGGCTCCTGAATCTCCTAACCCGCGAGCATCGCGCTAACGTTACCGATAAGGAAAAAGCGACTCCGAACGGACTGAACTGGGGCTTCCAAGCCGAATCGCTCGCCGACCGGATCCGAGCGGAGGGCTAAACCCGTGTATAACATCCTACTGACGACCGGAGCGCTAGGCGCGGAAACCTGTATTGTCCGGCAAGAGATTCGTTCCTTAGCCGAGGCCCGCGTTCTAATCGAGCGGGATAAGGCGGAAGGGTCGGACTGGGGGAGCCCCGATTTCGCCCACCGTTGGTTAATAACCGAAGGAAAGATCCATCCCGAAAATCCTTTCGGAAACATTCCTTACGGGAAAGTAATCGAGGCCTACTAAATGAAAACTCCTACGCCTAAGAAAGAGCGGACCCTCGTCGAGGGGATCTCGGGGACCTGGTACTACCACCTCTCCGACGACGGTAAAACGGCGCTCTGCGGGGCGGCGGTAATGATTAGTTCCGCGCCGGAGTCGACCTGGGGCTATCGGAGCGGGCATCTTAACGAACGCTACTGCTCGAAGTGCGCGGAGATCCGGAAGGCTAAAAGCCTAAATGGGTAAGAAAACCCTATTAATGTTTTTCTTCCTTTTCTCCGTTCTATCGGGGTACGGACAACTTCCGTACGCCCCGCCGACTCCGCCTCCTTCCTTTAAACAATTTAGGGTTCGCTACGAGTACGCCTGTAAAGACGGGGAGTCGGGGAGACGGGAAGTTCTAATCGACGCGGATAGCGCGGACGAAGCCCGGTCGATAATCTTAAATATGATACCGTGCGCGACGATAACGAAAATAACCGAGGTAATGTGGTATGAAGAATGATTTAACCGAAATTGGTATTGTTTTAGACCGGAGCGGGTCGATGGAGGAGATGGCGAAAGAGGCGATCGGCGGGATTAACGCCTTCCTCGAATCCCAGTCTAAGCTTCCCGGCGAGGCCCGGCTTACCCTCGTCCTTTTCGATCACGAGTACCTCGTCGTCGAAGCGAGCCGCCCGATTAAGGAGGTCGCTCCGTTAACGGCGAAGACCTACGTTCCCCGGGGGACGACCGCCTTACGGGACGCGATCGGGAGGACGATTATGGATATCGGGGCGCGGCTCGACCGGACTCCCGAGGATTTTCGCCCGGGTAAGGTAATCGTCGCGATCCTTACCGACGGCCTAGAGAACGCTTCGAAAGAGTTTAGCGCCCGCCGGATCCAGCTTATGATCAACCATCAGCGGGAGAAGTACGCCTGGGAGTTTATTTTCCTCGCCGCCAATCAGGACGCCGTCGTCGAAGGGGAGAAGCTCGGGATCTCCGCCGATTGCGCGGTTACCTACGCCGCGACTCCGGAAGGCGCGGCGAGAGCTTATAACGCGGTCGGGCTCGTCGTTTCGGCGGCCCGGGCGAACGCTCCCGACTTTAAGACCCACCTTAAGAAGGCCGCGAAAAAGTAAAGACTCCCCCCGGAGGGGCGTTGACCTAAGTAGGGGAAAGGACGTTCTTTTTAAGTCAACGCTCCACCCTCTTCCTCCCCTTTTATGAGCGACGACCTAACGAAAGAGGATTACGAGAAAACGTTCCGGTCTCAGTCCCGCCGGATCGAGATGCTCGAATACGAGACGAATATTCTTCGGGCTCAGAATGTTCTTCTCCGGGATATCATCGTCGAGGCGCTCTCGGGGCGAAGATCTCCGACGATGACGGCGTTTACTTACGACCCGGATTACGACCCGAAACCCGACGGACCCGATTACGAGGGAGAAGAGAGCGAGGAGGACGAACATCGTTAACACCCCTTCTCACGAAATGTAGAAGGTATGAACGAAGAAAAACCACTTAAAGAGACCCTCTGGTTCGTGGGGGAGAATTATAACGTCGCCTACGGTAAGAAGCCGGTTAAGAGCGATAAGGTTTACGTCGTCGAGATTCTCGCCGACGGAACGAACGAGGCCGGGACGAAGACGTTTTGGACCGTAAAGGCGAGCTGGGGGAGGCGCGGTAAAGCGTTCCAGTCCCAGATTAAACTCGAAAAGACCTCCTCCTACTACTTCGCGAAGTCGAAGTTCGAGGAGCTTCTCCGGGCGAAGCTCGATAAGGGGTATAAGAAGTGGGAGTTCGCGCCCGAAGTAGAAACGATGCATACGATTAGCGGATGGGACGAATAAAATGGAAAGGCCCGAAATTGAAGAGTGGATCGCCGTCGAGCGGGATTCCTGGAAAAGTATTATGAACGGAGTTCCGAGTGGGGCCTGGTTAATGCACGAGTTCCTTCTCCGGAACGGGAAACGGTTCGTCTCTCAGCCGAAGCCGCGACGCTACAAGATGGGGGTTCCGAAAGCGTGTTTCGAGAATACCCGGGCCCTCGTTAGCCGGTCGCGGGGCCGACTCCGTTACGCCGAAGGGTACGTCGCGAGCGCCGAGCTTCCACTCTTAATCCTGCACGCCTGGGCGGTGGATTCCGAGGACCGGGTTATCGATACGACGCTCCAGGATATCCTTACTCGGGAAAGCCGGTCCGCCGAGGCGCAATATTTCGGGATCGTCTTTCCGAAGGAGATCTGGCCGAAATGGGGTGGGTTGAGCGTTCTCGATTCGGACCGGGGTTACCGGATCCCCTTATGGTTAACGGTCGATTCCGGTTTTCGGGAATTTCTTCCGGAGGGGTTCGCGCTTTCGCGAAATGTATAGTTTATGAAAAAAGAACCGCGAACGAAAAAGTTTCTTCGCTATATAATCGCCCATCCCGGGACGACGGCGGCGGGGATGATTAAGGCGTTAGGCTGCGTCCAATATTATCCGGTTTATATCTCGGCGGATAATCAGGCGAAAGCCGCCGCCGAGCGAGCCGCGCTCGGTCTTAAACCGAGTAAGCCCCGGGTCGACGGACGTTCGACTTTCGAGACGGTTAAGACGCTCGTTAAGAAGGGTCTCGTCCGGAAGGCGAAAGAGGGGACGAAAGTCCGCCTTTATCCGATCGTCCCGAACCTCGAAACGATGCACGAAATTTCCGGCTACGACGCTTAAGCCCGGGCCGTATGACCTATCGGAGGAGGCCTAGGAGCCTCCGGGCCGCGTTTAAAACCGAGTCCGCGTTAGAGACGGGGACTCGGATTAAAAAGCCTCTTAAACCGGCTCGGAGCGAGCCGGAGACCGATTTCGCTCTTCTTAAAGAAATGCACACTTTAGCCGCTTCCGTCCCTACAGTACCCGAGACCGAGACCGAGATCGAGATCGATCCGAGGATTAAACTAACCCGACGGCTTTTAATCGGGGCGGCGATTTTCGCCGGATTACTCGTAATCGGTTACCTCGTTCTAATCGGGACTTCTTACGGGCACCGGCTCGATAACGCCGCCTTTACGGGCCGGTTATCCCTTTCCCGGGGGTTAGCGAACGCTTTTAGGAACCTTTTAGAGATCGTTAATAAGAAGGGTCTCTTAATCGCTTCCGTCCTCTTACTCGGGATCGCGGCTTACCGCCGGGTTATCGAGGTCGGAATTATCGCGGTAATCGCTTTCGGAAGTTCGATCGTCGGAGCGGAACTTTTAAAACATGAACTCCCTCGGAACGCTCTCGTCCCCGGGGACTCCTGGATAAATAAAGCGCTCTGGGATAATTCGTACCCGAGCGGGCATACCACCGTCGCCGCTTCGCTCGTTCTCGCTTTTCTCCTCGTCTCTCCGGCCCGGTTCCGGCCTTTCCTCGTCGTCGGGGGCGGCCTCTTAAGCGCCGCCTTCGCGACCGGGGTCCTCGCGGCGGGCTGGCATAGGCCCTCGGACGCTCTCGGGGCGCTGGCCTGGTCTGGATTTTGTATGTCGGTCGCGGCGGCGGTCTCGATCCGGTTCCGGGGCCGGTTACTCTCGGAGCCGAGCCGCTATAACCTCGGCTCGGTCGGGCTCTTCGTCGCCGTCGCGACGACCTTCCTCCTCGCCCTCGTAAGCGCGAGAGCGATTAACTACGTCGGGATGGATTGGGTCTTCTTCGTTCTAACCGGAACGATCGCCGCCTTCTCCTTCGCGCTAATCGGCTGGTATGGGTTAACCCTCTCGGGCGTCGAATTTAATAGGAATGACTGAACTCGATATTGCTTACTGGGAGCGGAACCGGCTCGTCCGGTTCCTCGCTTCCCTTTATCCCTCCGGGACGAGGCGAACGGCGATTCTCGGCTGGGAGCCGGAGTGGTGTAACTGCGTTTACATCGATACCCCGGAAGGACAGCTCAGCTGGCATTATCACGACCGGGAAGCCGGGACCTTCGCCGATCTTCCGCGCTACGAAAAAGAGTGGGACGGGCATACCACGGAGGAGAAGTATAACCGGCTCGCCCGGCTCGGCTGGCGAAATGGGTAACGGTATGGAGAATCATTACATCTTAGAAGTAAGCGAGAAGGAATTTTCGAAAATCTTAAACGCTCTCCGGCTCGCCGGAGCGCTCGAATTAGTCGCCTCGTTAACGAACCGGGCCGAGAAGGATAAGGGCGATAACGATGAAAACTGAAACCGTTGCCGCTGAGCCGACCGATTTAAAGCGGAGAACGACCCGGGGAGCCTTCTCCTCCCTCGCCGGGCAAGGGCTTTCTTTCGTCCTCCGATTAGGTTCGCTCGTTATTTTAGCCCGCCTCTTAAGCCCGAGAGATTTCGGTCTCGTGGGAATGGCGACGGCGATTACCGGGATCCTCGTCTTATTCCAGGACGCCGGTCTTTCCAACGCCGCGATCCAGAGCGCCTCGATTACCCGGGAGCAAACGTCGACGTTGTTTTGGATTAACGTCGCGGTCGGTTTCGTTCTCGCTTCGCTCGTCGTAATCGCCGCCCCGTTTCTCGCGACTTTTTACCGGGAACCCCGGGTCGCGCCGGTCGCTTACGCCCTCGCCTCGACCTTTCTTTTCTTCGGGGCCTCGGCGCAGCATCGGGCAATGCTAGTCCGGAATATGAAGATCTCGACCCTCGCGATCGCCGATTTAATCGGGAGCGGGATTAGCGTCTCGATCGCGATTACTTTAGCGCTTCTCGGAGCGGGATACTGGGCGCTCGTCGGTTTAGCGGTCGTCCCGCCGCTCTTTAACCTAATCGCCGTCCTCTTCCTCGGGCGCTGGTTACCGGGGCTTCCGAGCCGGACGGCGGGAATCGGAAAAATGATAAAATACGGGGGGACCCTAATGCTCGATAGCGCGGTAATGTACTTCGCTTACAATACCGATAAGATCCTTCTCGGACGGTTCCTCGGAGCGGAAGCGCTCGGCCTTTACGGTCGCGCTTACCAGCTGGTTAATATCCCGACCGCGACCCTTTCCTCGGTTCTCGGGTCGACCCTCTTCCCGGTCCTTTCCCGGCTTCAGGGGGAGCCGGAGCGGCTTCGGAACTATTTCCTAAAGAGTTATACTTTATTCCTAAGCCTGGCTACCCCGGTAACGGTCGCTTGCGGTCTCTTCGGGGAAGATATTATCCGGGTCTTTCTCGGGCCGAAGTGGATCGAGGCCGCGCCGATCTTCCGGCTTCTCGCCCCGACGATTCTCGCCTTCGCTCTTATTAATCCGACCGGTCTTTTACTCTACGCTCTCGGGCGCGTAATCCAGGGGCTCTATATCGGGCTAATGATCGCCCCGGTCGTTATCGCCGGGTACGCTTTCGGGCTTAGTTACGGGCCGGAAGGGGTCGCGGGAGGGTTTTCCGGGGCGATGCTCCTCCTAATCGTTCCCTCGATCCTCTGGGGCGTAAAAGGGACTCCGGTAAGTTCGAAGGACGTTTTCCGGGCGATCTTTCCGCCGCTTAGTTCGGTCGTTATCGCCGGGGTTCTCGCCGGACTCGTCGCGATCCCGGCTTCCCGGATCGAGGTTCCCTTCTTTCGGCTCGTCGTCGAGAACGCCGTTCTCTTCGGAGCGCACGGGGCTCTTCTCTACTTCGTTTTAGGGCAGAAAGCCCTCTACCTTAGCGTCTTCTCCGGGCTCGGCTTAAAGTTCCGGCGGCGGGCGTCGGCGGTCTAACGATATGACGAAAGAATTAGCTAATAAAATCGAGGCTTTCTTAAAAGAGAAGCTCGAACCGGAGCACGGCTACATTTTAATCTTCGGCGAAATAGCGACGTCGAATACCGGGATTATTAGTAACTATTCCGGGGAAAAGGTCGTTAAGATCCTAAAGACCTTTTCCGACGTTCCCTATATTCCCGGGGATCCCGATTTAAACTAAGCGCGGTTAGCGGGTTCGGCGGTCGGACCGAGATCGGCGATTAAAGCGTAACTTACGAGTCCCGGCCAGTTCGCGTCGTTTTCCCCGATAATCGAAATAAGGGGATTCCCGGCGTATTGTCGGGCCAGGATACTAACCGAGGGCGTCGTTCCCGAAACTACCCTCCAAAAGATTAAGGAGGCCCCGTTACAACTCGCATCGTCTTTCTTATCGACGACGACGTGAAGGGTGCGGTGGAAGGCGTCCTGATCGTCCGGAGACCAATCGATTAGCGCCATCTCCCCGGTATTGGCCGTCCAGGCGAGATGGGTGGAGAGGGCGATCTGGAGGAGGGTATTCCCGGGCCGGGGCGGGAGAGGGAAGGTCGTCGGCGGTAAAATGGTATACCAGGTATTAAGATTCGCGAGCGAAGTATAAGGAAGAGAGACGACGAGTGGCTCGGAAGGGAGCCCCGCTAACTTCGAATAATCCGGGACTGGAACGTAGAGAAGAGAATCGTTCCCTAAAGTCGCCGTATTCCCGGCGTCGGCGCTAACTAAGGTCGGGCCCGGGATGCCCTGGGGGCCTTCGGAGCCGACTGGCCCCTGAGGTCCGGGAGGTCCCGCCGGACCGAGTTTACCTTCGGGACCGACGGAGCCGGATGGGCCCTGAGACCCTTGGGACCCCTGATCGCCGGGGTCCCCTTTATCGCCTTTCGGCCCGGGAACGGTACTATCCGCTCCGGGATCCCCTTTCGGCCCGGGAACGGTACTATCCGCTCCGGGATCCCCTTTCGGTCCGGGATCTCCGGGATCGCCTTTCGGGCCGGGAACGGTACTATCCGCGCCGGGATCTCCTTTATCGCCCTTCGGCCCGACTTCTCCGACCGGGCCCGCCGGGCCGGGATCGCCCGGATCGCCTTTCGGTCCGGGCTCGCCGGGCTCGCCGTCTTTACCGGGATCGCCTTTAGCGCCTTCCGGTCCCGGAGGGCCCTTCGGTCCTCCTTGTAAGACGGAAGTTGGAATGTAGAAACCACCCTCGACGTTTAGGACGCGGATGTAGTCTTCGTTCACGCCCCTTAATTACTTCCTTCGAGCGATAAATTTAGCCGTACGGGGCGGCTCGTTCGAGAATGACCTGCCGGGTATTATCGGTAATCGTAAAGACCCCGTTCGCGCTACTCGGTAAACTCGCGACGGTTCCGGCGGGGAGCGAGGAGACGGTAAAGGGGGCGGTCGTACTAAAGCCGAAGGCGTCGATAAAGTTCGATCCGTAGGTCGTCCCGAGCGGGAAGGAGTCGGCGATAAGCGTGTACTGATTAATGCCGGTCTGAATCCCGGCGTAGACGACGAAGGAGATCCCGTTCGCGCTCGTCGGAAGCGGGATCTCGAAAAAGCCGGTCGGGCTATCGGGGGTCTGGGCGACGAAGGCGTAGGTCGCGGTTATCCCGGTAAAGTTTCCGGGAGCGCCGATGAGCTGATAGACGAGGATTGTATTATAGGTCGAGTTCGCGGCGGCTCGCCAGTTATAGTTCCGGATCGCGAACGAGCCGACCGAGAGAAAGATCCGTCCGACGGCCCGGGCCGAGTAGGTCGCGACGCCCGCGATATTCTCCGGGATATTGGCGTTCCCGGAGAGGTTATTAATCGTAATCGTCCCCGTTCCCGCGATCGCTCCGGTCGTCTTTAGAAGCGCCGAATCGGGCCCGTAATTTACCACTAGGCCGACCGGATCGAAAACGCCCCGGCGGACGATTAGGTTCCCGCCGGTATTCGGCGGGAAAGCGGCGACCGCCGCGTCGAGCGAGAGATAGTTTAAGCTATCGTCGTAAAGGTTATTTCCGTAGGTCGCGACCGAGTAAGAGGCCTCGTAAAGGGTCGTCTCGGTAATCGGAGCCGAAAGGGTTCCGGCGGAGAGCCAGGAGACCTTTAGGAAGTCGTAGGTCGTAATCGAGCCCGCCGGGGCTCCGGCGTTTAAGCCGACCCGTCCGTCCCAGTTATAGATAAAGAGCCGGTTCTTCGCCGGAGAGACGAAGTTATCCTGGATCGCGAGGTAAGTCTGCTGCGGATTGGGGGCGTCGATATAAGCCGAGGTCCCGTCGAGGATCGGGAGATTCGTTACGACGGAGACCGGATGCCCCGAGCCGGGGGTAACCGGGAGTTCCTTCGTATAAGCCGTTCCGATTAGGGTATACGACGGGTCGAGCTGGAGAACGGTCGGGTTAACCGGGACGACCCGGCTATAGGAGACCGTCCCGGAGCCGGAAGCGGGGGTAACGCTCGAATAGGCGATCGACCAGAGGAAGGTCTCTTCCGAGTTATAGGCGGTTACGACGCTTGTATAATCGATTGTATTCCCGGCGAGGTAGGGTTTCCCGTCGATCGGGTAGCTTTTAAGAAGGGTAGCGTGCTTCGGATTGCTCGGGATCCCGCCGTCGAGGAGGTAAAGGTTGTAGGTAAGGTTTTCGGTCGGGCCGATCGAGGCGGCGACCTTTATCGTCCAGACCGCCGGAGTCGACGAGCAGATCAGCCCCGCCGTCGCCGCCGTCGCCGCCGCCGAAAGCGCTTTCGCGTCGGCGTCCGGCTGAGATATGATCGAAGTGTAGGTTGCGCTCGCGGTTACCGAGGAGCCGATCTCCCCCGAGGGGCAGACCGCCGTATACGACTTATTTCCCGTATAGAAGCCCGCGACGGTAACCGACGTCGACGCGACGGTCGCGGTAACACCATCGGAAACGGAAATCTGAAAAGAATAAACGCCCGGTACCGGGCAAGTAATGTTCGGCTGGGGGGCGAAAATATTCGAGATCGAGGCCGGAGCGGGGCCGCCGGTCTGCGTCCACATATACGAGAGCGGGGTTCCGGGGAAGTTATCGGGGTCCGTCGCGATGACGTTGATAGCAAAAGGGTTCCCGGCATAAATGGTTCCCGCCATAGGCCCGATAACTACTTAGAATCGTCGCTCTATAACTCGCTAATCGCGATCCGCCAAAATACCCAGATCCAGAACAAGAAGAAAATCGAAAGAAGGATCATAATACGAAGGGGACTCCGCCGTTTACCCGGGCGTTGTATAAAGTTTCGCTGTAGGCGAAGGTTCCGCTAAAAGTTACCGCCCCGGAGATCGAGGCCGGGAAGCCCGCTAAACCGGTAAAGGAACTAACCGAGTAGGTTTGGACTCCATTTACCGTCCTCGGATTAGAAAGGATCGGGAAAGAGTTCGCGTAGAGGATAAAATTATTCGCGACGGCGTTATAGAGGGCGGAATAAAAGACGGCGGTAAACGGGGTAAAGGCGGAAGCCGCTCGGGTTAGGGTCTTTACGGTATCGAACTCGGAAAATGTCATTAGGAGGTTATTCGGCCCGTCGTAAACCGCCGGGTCGCCGAGCGGGAACGAATACTGGTTTCGGACGGAGAGCGGGTTCCCGGGGGTTCCGGAGATCGTTACCGCGATAACGTGGGTAAAGGCGTCCGAGGGAAGACGCCATTTAAACGCTGATAAGTTAAACCGGGGAACCGGGAAAGCGGCGATCGCCGGGGTTCCCGGGAACGGGGTAAAGGTCGCGGCGACGTTAAGCCCCGGGGTAATACTTCCGGCGTCGTTCGCCGCGAGGTTCCCGATCGTTACCCCCGGGAGCGAGGGGCCCGGGGTCGTATAATCGTAGAAATTTAGGGAGGACTCGAAGCGGAACCCGGTCTCGGCGGGATCGAAGACGAGGGTATCGCCGGAGAGGATCCGGGCCCGGCGGAGGACGTAGGACGCGGTCGCCGCCGCTCCGTTAAAATAAGGGGTAAAGGAGAGCCGGTTCGCGGCGAAATCGTACGGGTCGTTAAAATTGTAGGACGGAGCGCTAACGCTTAAAATAGTTTGCCGAAGCGGGGCCGCCGGGGTGCCCTGGAGGACGGAGAGGACGAGCTTATCGTAGCCGCGCCCCGGCTTTAAGCCGTAGACGAGATCGTTCCAGCCGTGCGTATTAAGGGAGAACGTATCCCAGGTATTCGAGAGGTCGAGCGAAAGCCCGACGGCGGAAACTCCGGGGTTTGCGACGGTTAAGACGGCGGCGGAAGCGTAGCCCTGATAAGCCGTACTAAGGGTTTCGAGGTCCCGGAACCGGAGGGTCGCGAGGGAGACGGTTCCGATCGGGGAGCCGTAATCGAGTTTTACGGCGGAAGAGGGAAGCGCGTTTATCGTCGTTACCCCGTTAACCGTTAAGGAGATCGTCGGCCAGAGATAAAAGGTCGTCGGCGCGGAGAGCCCGGTAAAAAAGGAGCTTAGATTAATAACATTGTTCGGGGGGAGGTTCGCGGCGTTATAGACCGGGGCCGCGAGATAGCTAATCGCGGTCGGGGCGAGCGCGGTCCCGGCGGTTAAGGTCGCGAGCCGGAGGGTTAGCGAATAGGTCGCGGAAGTCGATCCGGCGAGAAGATTCGCGAGGTTCGGGACGACGATCCGGAAGCCCGAGAACCCTTGCGCCGGATCGCAGCGGAGTGCCGCATTTGCGGCCGTCGTCGCCGCCGCTAAAGCGAGGGTATCGGCGTCGGTTTGAGATATAACCGAGGTTACGGTCGCCGAACGGGTAACCGGGTTCCCGGTCGAACCGGCCCCGCAAATCGCCGTATAGAGCTTCGTCGAGGTATAGAGCGCGGTAACCGGGACGGTTAAAGTCGAGTTATTGGTTATCCCGCCGTCGGTCGCGGCGATCGAGTAGACGTAGCTTCCGGGAAGCGGGGCGGTAATTGTCGCCGTCGGGAGGGTCGGGTTACTAATCGTCGAGAGAGCCGGGCCGGAGCTTTGCGACCAAGCGTAGGTAACCGTCCCGCCGCCGGTCGGGGCGAAGATAACGTCGACGAAATAATTATTCGAGTCGGTCCCGCCGGTCGCGAGCGAGCCCGGATAGCTTCCGATCGCGGTCCGGATCCCTCCGGCGTTAACCGGGATAATGAAGTTGGTCTTGTTCTGCGTAATCGTAAAAGCGTTTAGGTCCTCGGGATAGAAGCCGAGCGGAGACCGGCGGACCGCGTAATAGTTTACTTTCGGGACGACCGGGACCGGGGTCGGGAAGGTGACCGTTTGCCAGCCGCCGGACGATTCGCTCGCCGGGGCGTTCGTCCCCGAGGTAAGGAGAACGTTCGGATCTTTCCAGAGGTCCGCGTAATGCGTCCCGGTATCGGAAGGGCTTTTCCAGAAGGCGACCCCGAGGATCGTTCCCGGAAGCGTTACCGAAAACTTTAGGCCGACGATAACCGACGGCGGCGAGTTTACCTCGGCGATCGTCGGGACGGCGACCGGGGCGAACATTCCCGCCCGGGTCTCCGCCGTTAGGTTAAAGGGGATACCGTTATAAATCGTCGCGGCCATTTCGTTTACGGGATCGTCGCTTCCCCGACGACGACGCGGGCGTACCGGGGGTTCGGGAAATAGATTACCCCGTTCGTCGCCGCCGGGATATTAAGGGCCGGGTTCCCCGACATCGACAGGATCGAGTACGGGGTCGAGCTACCGGGCGGGGCGGAGGTCGAAGCGCTAAAGACGGTATTATTCGCGAATTGGATCGAGTTCGGGATCGCGGTATAGACGCCGGTCCCGGCGTTATAGGTCGCGGCGTAAAAGACGAGGGTTAGGGCGGCGGAGAGCTGGGTCGCGGTAAAGAGGGTATCGAGCCGGATAACTTTCGCGAGCGGCGGGATCGTCGCCCGGTCCATCGGCGTTACCCAGGCCGGAGCGAGCCCGATCGGGGCGTTAAGGGACCCCTGAGGGAGGTAGACGAGGAGATGGGTCGCCGGGGAGGAGGAACTCTTCCAGTTCGACGTATCGAACCCGATAAAGGTCCCGGTCGAGAGGGAAACCCGGACCGGCCCGGGTCGGGCCGAGGGGAGGACGAGAACGGCGTTCGGAGCGGCGGCGACCGATCCGGCGGCGGCGAGCGAGGTAACCGACGCGCCGGAAGGGCCGGAGTCGAGGTTTAGGGCGACCGGGAACGGGAAGGTTCCTCCGCTCCCGGCCCGGAAGATTAGGTAAAGCGGGGCGGCGTTCGGGACGAGGGCGACCAGGGTATCGTCGATATTGAGCTGGGTACTCGTCGAGTACGGCCAGAGCAGATTATTCGGATCGGCGATCGTCGTATTAACGAGGGCGAGGGGATGGGTAACGGTCGAAAAGCCGTTCTGGACCCCTAAGGGGGTCTCGGTAATCGGGGCGGAGGGGGTTCCGGCGGAAAGGTAGCTGAGCTGAAAGGAAGCGATCGAAGGATCGATCCCTTGGATCCCAAATAGATTAATCTGGAGCTTCGGGAGCGGGCCGTACGGGGAACATACCAGCGCGGCGTTCGCCGCGACCGAGGCGGCGGTCGTCGCTTTCGCGAGAGCGTCCGGGGCGGAGGTCGCCGAGGAAGCGGTCGCGGTAAAGGGGACGGGGGTACCGACCTGCCCGGTTGGGCAATAGGCGGTATAGGGGGCCGAGGCGGTAAAGAGCGGGAGAACGTTAACGAGGAAAGTCGCCGTAACCGGGGTAATCGAATCCGAGACGGTGAGCTGAAAATTGTATTGCCCGATCGTATCGGCGATAATCGTCGGAGAAAGGACGTTAAGAGCGGAGAAAGAGGCCGCGTCGGGGCCGGAAAGTTGGGTCCAGGAGTAGGCGAGGGCGATTCCCGGGTAAGCGTCCGGATCGAAGGCCGCGATATTAAAGGTAAAAGGCTGATTGAGGTACGCCGTGTAGGCTTGGGCCATAGAAAGATTTACCCGTTAGCGGAGGAAAGAAGAACCTTCGCGCCCGGGGCGTTGACGACTAGGACGTTATTCGTCCCGGCGGGAAGGTTCCCGACGGCGGCGATACTACTAATTGTATAGTTCGGCCCGGTTGGGGCGTAGGAGGTAAGGTTATAATCGCGGAGCGGGAACGAGGAAGCGAGCGGGGTTCCGGCGCTCGTTTCGAGGTAGAAAGCGAGCGCGAGAGAGCCGTTCGTTAAGAGGAGACTCGCGAGAGTCGGGTTCGAGAGAAGGTTCGTAACGTCGTAACCCCGGCCCGCGACCGGTCCCGGGGAGACCCCGAAGGCCCGGGTCCCGCCGGTCGGGTTCGGCCAGTTATTTATCGTGTAGACCCCGACCGTAACCCCGGTCGGGAAGCCGGTCGCGAACCGGTAAAGGTCGAGGAAGAGGGAGGGAGCGCCCCGGACGGTCGCGAAGAAGGGGTTCGGGGTCGAGAGCGCGGCGCTCGGGATCGAAAGGACCCCGTTCGCCGCCCCTAAAATCGGGCCGGATCCGGTTAGGGAAAGGATCGAAACGGTTCCGGACGGGTTCCGTTCGAGGTTAAGGGGGACCGAGTTCGCCGTAAAGGTATAGGTCCCGTTAACGTAGGTCCCGGCCCGGAAATAAACGTTCCAGGGCGGCGTCGGGTTATTCGCGCTAATATAAGCGAGGAGCGCCGCTACCCAGGTCGTCGCCGTCGAGGGAAGGGTATTAATAAAGCCGGTATGGGGGATAGACGCGTAAGCCCGGCGGTCGTTATAAGTCGGAGAGTAGAGGGAGCCCTGAAATGGGATCTGCGAATAGCCGAAAAAGTTATAGTAGGAATTTAAGAGGTTCGGTTCGGAGTTAACCGGATTCATCGTCATTATTAGCGTCTCGCTCATCGGCGAGGTTAAGGTTCCTCCGGTTAGGAAGAAGAGGCCGAGAGCGTTGGCGACTCCGTACCCGGCGATCCAATCCCAACCGTTCGCGTCGAGCGCCCAAGGGGAAAGCGCTTGGAGCTGATTAGAGATAGCGAGGGAGATCCGGGTAAAAGCGGGCGAAGGGAGATTAAGCCGGTAACCGAGGGAGCGGTTCGGGTTCGGGAGTCCGGAAGTCGGAGCGTAGCCGATCGTTTTCTTCTGCACCTTCGTAATCGTCGCTCCGGCGAGGTTCCCGTTTACCGTAGCCGGAACGAGCGAGAGATCGAAATTGGACGGTTCGAGGATCGTCTTAAACGAGGACGAGACCTCGGTAACCGAGATTAAAAGCGAGGCCGGGTTATTAAGCGGGAAGAGTTTCGGGAAATAGGGGAAGAGTTCGACCGTCGATCCGGCGGTAACCCCGGAACCGACGACGAAAGTCGCGCCGGTTAAGCCGGATCCGGAGGGGACGAGAAAATCCTGATTCGGGAGGGTGTCGGTTGGGAGGGTAACGATCGAGTAAACCGCGCCCGGCGGAGCGTCCGGCGGGAGGGTAAACCCAATTGAGGCGGGGCAGCAGGAAAGGACGGCGGTTAAGGCCGAGGAAGCCGAGGCGGCGGCTTTCGCGTTCGCGTCGGCGGCGGAGACGATCGAGGTCGCGTTCGCGGAGACCGTCTGGATTAAAGTCGAGAGGCCGTTCCCTTTCGAGGCGCAGCTTCCCGAGAGATAGGCGGTCGTCCCGTAGGAAGGGGCGGCGGTAAAGCGATAGGTCGCGGAGGTCGAGACCGCGCCGTCGAAAGCGGTTAAAGCGATCGAATAATCGCCCGGGGTATCGACGAGGACCGAAGGGGTAACCGAGTTCGTATTAAGGAAGAGGAGGATCGAACCGGGCGGCGACGATACGACCGACCAGGTATAGGAGAGGAAATTATTCGGGAAATCGTCCGGATCGCTCATCCGCGCCTCGACCGTAAACGGCATATTCGTGTAAATGGCGGGCATAGGGCTTAAAAGAGCGCTTGACGATGTTTCCGGAGGACGACTTTAACGTCTTCGGTCGAAGCGAAGGCGGCGACGTTCGAGTTCGCGGCGGGGAGGGTTACCGGGCCGACCGGGGAGGCGAGAGTCGGGGTTCCGGCGTAGGAAAGGACCGTAAAGGGCGGGGCGTTATTCGTCGCCGCTTTCGTCGCCGCGACGAGCGAATAATCGGTCGGGAAAGGAACGGTCGCTCCGATCGGCCCGATATTCCATCCGCTCGCGAGCGTATACCCGAGCGGACCGCCGCCCGCCGTCGCGTTAAGGAAGATAAAGGTTAGGGGAGTCGAGGGATCGGTAAAGGTCGGGATAAAGGGGATCGGGCTAACCGAGGTTTCGGTTAGGTTCGACGGCGGGGTTAAGAGGACGAGTCCATAGTTTAGGATCGTCGTTAGCGAGGGGTTAGTCTGAAGGATCATTACTCCGGCGAAATTCGTTCCCGGCGCGGCCCAGTTCGCCGCGTCGAGCGCGAGGTAGGGAGCGGAAGCGATCGAGAAGGCGACGTTCCCGAGGGTTTCGATTCCGTTAAGGGTTAAGACCCCGGAAGCGGCGCTTAAGATCCCGGCGTTCGGGTTCGCGGCGAGAGAACCGATCGCGGCTCCGCCGCCCGGGTAAACGCCGTCGAGCCGGAGCGGGACCGAATCGGGGAGGAAGACGTAGGAGCCGTCGGAATGGGGCCGACCGAAGTAAAAGGCGTAGCTCCAGGTTCCCGCGAGGACGTCGTTAAAGCCGTCGTCGAGGTAGAGGATCGAATCGAGGTAATTCGGCGGGTAGGAGAGGGGAAGGGTCGAGGTCCCGAGAAACTTCATTTTCTTCGGGACGGCGAGCGTCCCCGAGGTAAGGCGGTAGACGCCGAGGACTTGAACGTTAGAAAGGTTCTGCCCGGCGATCGCGTTATAGAGCCGGAGCCCGAACCGTTCCGGGGTCGGGTTACAGGTAAGCTGCGCGGCGGCTTGTTTCGTCGCGGCGGCGATAGCGTTCGCTTCGGCGGTCGGGTAATCGACGGTCGAGGTCGCCGAGACGGTCGCGTAAGCCCCGAGCCCGTAGGTTCCCTTCGGGCAGGAGACCCCGACGGTCGCCGAGGCGGTATAAAGGAAGTCGAGCGAAGAAGAAACGGCGGAGCGATAGCTATTATTACTCCGGTAGGGAACTTGAACCCGATAGGTTAGATCGGTTTCGGTAACGATATAGACGATCGGCGGGACGTTCGGGGTACAATTTAAGGCGGCGTAAGCGGTCGTATAAGCGGCGTTTACAGCGGTCGTTTCGGCGATTCCGTAATCGTACGAGGTAAAGGAGGAAGTTACTTTAACCGGGGCTCCCTTATTCCCGGTCGGACATTGGACAACGACCGTAACCGTCGCGGTAACGAGCGGCGAATAATCGACGATCGTTACGACCGGCGGGATATTATTCTTACAGATTAAATTAGCGAGCGCGGTCGCTCTCGCGAGCGCGTAAGCCCGGTTCTCGACTTCCCGGTAAGGGAGGTTCGAAAGGGTTAAGGTCTTCGTAACCGTAACCGGGGGCCCGTAGGCGACCGCCGTTACTTCGGGGCAGGTCGCCGTCGCCGTCGCGGTCGCGGTAACCGAGGCGTTAAAGCCGAGGACCGAATAAACCGGGGGAACGTTCCCCCGGGTACAGGAAAGGGCGGCGTTCGCTCGCGTCTTCGCGACCGAGAGGGCCGAGGATTCGATCGAGGCGTAAGGTCGACCGGTATCGGAAAAGGTATAGGAAAGGATAACCGGGGTCCCGACGTCGGGCGGAACGCAGCTCGCGGTATAGGTTACGGTCGCCGCGATCGACGGGGTATAATCCTTAATCGTTACTCGCGGCGGAAGGTTATCGACGCAATTTAGGGCGGCGTAGGCTTGAGATTGAGCGGCGAGGACGGCGTTTTCTTCGGCGTCTTCGGCGGAGATCGAGGAGGAATAGCTCGCGATTACGGTTACCGGTTTCCCGTTCGACCCGGAGCCGCAGACCGCCGTATACTCGGCGGCGGCTCGATAGATATTGGTTATCGCGACCGCGATCTCGGTCGAGACGATCGCGAACCCGTTGGTAACCGAGAGCTGAAATAAGTAGGTCCCGAGCGAGTTACATACCACCGTCGGCTCTAGGAGGGTAACGTCGTTAAAGAGAGCGGTATCGGGACCGGCGACCTGAACCCAGAGGTAATGGAGCGGTAACTCCGGGGTATCGAGATCGACCGCTTGGGCCTGGATCCGGAAAGGTTGCCCCGGGCCGACGAGAGCCTGAGAGCCGTCGGAGGGTAAAGGACCGAAATCGTTGAGCGGGAATACCGGCATTTTTCTTCCGAGGGAATTACCCGAGGAGTAGTTTGCCGTTGAGAACTCGCCGGTACGGGTAAAGCGGCCCGTCGTAATAAACGTAGGCTCCGTTCGAAAGAGCCGAGAAAGCGCCCGGCGACCTTACGTCCCATTCCGAGATTACCAGGTTCCGGTTTATCCCGGCGGCCCGGACGGCGGCCAGGTTCGCGGTCGCGCCGAGGAGCTGGGAGAGATTATCCCGTTTAAAGGAGGATCCGTAAGGGCCCCGGAGATCGGAGAAGGAATAGCCGGTCGCGAGGACGCCCGTTAAGTAAGCGTTCTCCGCCGGATCTAACCATCCCGGTAGCGCGATCGGTCCCCCGACGGTAATACTCCCGTAGAAGGACCAGTCGCCCGTCCCTCCGAGGGTCGTAAAGGGGAAGGAGGCCGGGAGCGGGCCGAAGGGGACGCCGACGTAGGAAAAGGAGCCGGTAACGGTCTGCGTCCGGAACGTCATTAGGTTCGAGTTCGTTAGAAACGCGAGGTAATAGTTTCCCGCCGGGATAAAGATCGGCGCGGCGAGCGTCAGCGTATACCAGCCCGGCGTCGTCGGGGTAACCGGAGGGGTCGAGGTAAGGAGGTTTCCGGGGTTCCCGACCGGGCCGGTCGCGTCGTAAAGTCCGAAGGTAATCTTCCCGTCGACCGCGTCGAGATAGATACTAAAGGAGCGGAGAACCCCGCCGATCGCGAGCGAGGCGAGCTGAGCGATTAGGAGACCGGCGTTCCCGGCGTCGCTATTCGGGACCAGGGTCGAGTCGCCGAAAACGGTCGAGGAAGGGTTAACCGGGACCGGGGTCGGATCGATTACCGGTTCGACGAGCCCTCCGGCGATCGAGGGAACTCCGAGTTCGGTTAAGATCGCCGGGACGTTCTCCGCGAGGTAACCGGTTCGGGTTCCGGCGTACGCTTCGTCGAAGAAGTAGGTCCCGCCGTAATGGACCGAGGGGCTCGCGTTCGAGACGGCGTCGAGTTTAAAGCGGTAGATCGAGCCGGTAAAGGTATTCGTCCCCGCTCCGGCGGCTCCGAGGTAAAGTTTCCCGGTCGTCGAGAGGAGGTAGGGGGTTCCGCCGAGCGGGAGGGTATTCGAGACGAGGGTTCCCCCGCTATAGTAGCCTTCGGTTACCATCCAGGCGGATCCCGCGCCCGAGGGCGAGTAGGCCCATTGCACATGGTAGGAAGTAATCGTCTCGTCGTCGGCGAAGACCCCCGGAGTAACGAAGTTCGCTCCGGCGCTCATAACGATCGAGGTCCGGATCGACCGGTAACCGCCGTTATATTCGATCCGGAACCCGCCGTCCGGGACGCTGGCGAGACCCGGGAAGAAGGAGGTCGGGGGAGAACCGGCGTAATCCGGCTTAAAATCGAGTTCGACCGTAATGTTATTGACCGCTCCGGCGGTAAAGGGGGCCGGGAGAAGGGTCGAGGCGTAGCTTCCGCCGCCGACGACGAGGGCGGTAAGGGCGTTCGAGGAGGGGCGCGGTAAGATCCCGTAGCTCCGGGGCGCGAACCAGTTAAAGCGCGATTCGAGGAAAGCGTTCCCGACCGTCGTTAAACCGCCGAGCGAGAAAGCGTCGGTAAAGGCGTTTCCCGGGAGGACGGTCGCTCCGGCGGCGTATCCGGAGGGGGCGGGGGTATAATGATAGTTCGCGGTCGAAAGATAGCTCCCGAGATTTTTCGAGCCGATCCCGGGATTAATACTAACCGAGGCGGCGTTGGTCTTCCCGGCCCCGTCGGTCGTATTAAGGAGCCGGTTCGTTTCGGCGAGGTTCGGATAAGTTAGGTACATGTCCTCTCCGGAAGCCGCCCCGAGAATCGCCTTATTATAGGTCGTCGAGGTTAAGGTCGCGCTCGGTTCGTACCAGTTTATCCCGAGGGTAACGTTGGTCGAGTTCCAGAGTCCATCGAGGGGGAAGTCCCCGAGGGTCGAGTTAAAGCTATATTCGTCGTTCCGGGCCGCGTAGGTAATAATCGCGGAAGGGAAGGTCGCGGCTAAGGAAGCGGCGGAAGTTAGTAACGTCTGTAGGAATAAACGGCGGTTCGCGAGAACCGGGCTATTCGTTAGGCCCCGGTAGGAGTTACCGAGGTAGAAGATCGAGGGGTTAACTCCGACCGTTTTAAAGAGGTTCGCGTAATTCGTTAGGAAGTTACTATACGCCGTTAACCAGGTCGTAAAGGAGCCCGCCGGAGCGCTATCGAAGTTAACCGTCGAACGGTCGGCGAGGACCCCGTTCGTATTATCGATAAAGCGGACGACTGGGTTAATTCCGACCTTAAACCCGGCGGAGTTAAGAGCGACGATCGTCGCTTTAACCGAGGCGTCGTTTTGGGTCCCGCCCCGGTAGGCGTTCGGGGGTAGGGTCGAAGCGGTCGCCGGGTTATAACCCGCGACCGACCAGGTCGCGTTCCCGCTTCCCGAAGGAATTATCCGGCTCGCGAAATTAACCGACATATAAGGCGCTAACGATGCCATATTATTAAACGGGGTAAACCAGTCGACCGTAAGGACGACCGTCGTTATCCCCCGGGCTTTAAGGGCCGGGGCGTCGGCGGCGAGGAAGCGGGTAAAGTCGGACCGGGCGGAGCCGAGCGCGGTCCCGGCGTAATAGTAATCGTTCCCGGAATTATAGGGACGGCGGGCGTTATCGTACCGGAGAACCGGATCGTACCCGAACTCGTCCTTCGCGGTTAGGAGGATACTATCCGGGTTAAAGGGCGGCGGCGTACAATCGAGGGCGGCGGTCGCGGTCGCGGCGGCTCCGGAACCGGCGATCGCGTAAGCGTTCGCGTAGGAGGCCGGGTCGCTCCCGGTATAGGTCGCGGTAACGACGTTCCCGGGGGCGATATTTAGCCCCGAGGGGCAGGTTTCGGTTACCGTCGTCGTCGCCGAGTAGACCTGCGTCGGCGGGTCGATAAGAATCGTCGGGCCGGTATTCGAGACGCAGCGCAGTCCGGCGTTCGCCGTCCTCGCGGCGGCGGCGGTCGCGAGGGTAATCGCGTTATCGTAGGTTGGACGGAACTCGCCCCGGCTCTGGTAGGTGTAAAGCTGGGAGACGGTCTGGGGGATGCCCTGCGTCCCCGAGGGACAGGTCTCGGTTACGGTTACCCCGACGGTAATCGTATAGATAAAATCTTCGACGACGATCGAGGGAGCCGCCGCCGCCTCGCAGACGAGGGCCGCTCCGGCGGCGGTAGAAGCTCCGGCTAAGGCCGCCGCTTCCGCGCTCGCGTAGGAGGTTAAGGAGAGGCCGGACCCGACGACGGTTACCGGTCGACCGATCGCTCCGGCGGGGCAGACCGCCGTATAAGTCGCCCGGGCGGAATAGGAGGGGGTAATATCGCCGAAGGAGACGATCGGGGGCGAGTTAAGGGTACATTTTAAGCCCGCTTCCGCTAGCCCCCTCGCGGCGGCGAAAGCGAGGGCGTCGGCGTCGGCCTGACTCAACGTAGAGGAGCGGGTTACCGTAACCGTATTCGAGGGCCCGTAATACCCTTCGGGGCAGTAGGCCGTAAACGAGGCCGTCGAATAGAAGGCGGTATAGGTTAAGGGCTCGATCCCGGTAATCGAGACCAGCGGCGGTTCCGGCTCGCAGCGGAGGGCGGCAATCGCTTGCTTCTCCGCCGCGAGAAGGGCGTTCGCTTCCGCGTCGGCGTAGGAGTAGGCCGAGGAATAGGTCGCGATCGCGGTCGTTGGGGTCCCGTAAAGTCCGGTCGGACAGTACGCGGTATAGCTCGCCTCGGCTTGGTATGTACTGAGGATCCGGCGGAGCCGGTCCCGGATCGGGATAACGCTATCGGTTAAGACCTTTAGTTTACTTGCGAAAGAATCGACGATTTCCGTCGGGTCGGGAACGTCGCGGTCGACGACGATCTCGAAATCGTAAAAGGAGGCCGGATAGATAATCGACGGGTCGAAGATCGGTAGCTCGGTTCCGGCGGTTACGGTTACCCCGGGGACGGTACTAAGGGGCGGCGAGATCTCGATAATCGCGAGATTGACCGGGAGCCCGTCGCCGGTCGACTCGGTCGTCGGAGTACTTGAAACGACGGTATAAACCTCGACCCGGTTCGGGAAGAAGATTGTATAGCCCGGGGTCGGCTGGGTAAAGGCGGGGTTATTAAAGAGCCGGACCGTACTCTCGCCGCCGAGGAGGTTCTCCGCGAGGACCCAGAGGCCATTCTTCTGCCTAAGAGCGAAGGCGTCTTCGTTAAGGATCCCGCCGGGAGCGATCGGGACCGCCGGTTCGTAGGCGAGATAGGGGTTATTCGAGGCGTCGGCGAGATTGGTCGGGTTCGGGAGGGCGAACGCCGACCAGAGGGTCCTTACGTTAACCTTAAACCCGAGGAGGGCGGCGACCGCGACGACCGAACGTTCGACCCCTTTCTCGGCTCTAATAGCGGGCCAGGTCCAGACCATTAAGTTTTGCGCGGTCGGGTCGAAAGCGGTTAGGTCCGGAGCGTTAAGAAGGTTCGCGAGGTAGGGAAGGGTATTCGGCCCCGCGTACCAGGAGTCGTGCCCCGGCGAGATAATCCCGTTCGTTAGAGCGTAAAGCTCGAACCATTGGTCCGCCCAGGCCGACATTAACATCCGGGCTCCGTTATTCCCGAGCGTCGCGTCTAACTCCTGATAAAATAAAGGGAGGAGTTTAAACGGGTCGTACTTATCCGCTCGTAACGAGAAATCGATTTCGGGAGCCATTTCTTTCGCGGATTAGTTAAGGACGAGGTTCGAGAGGAAATACATCGTCGAAGGGAGGGGCGGTTTAAAGATCGGGGTCGCCCCGATCGGAGCGTCGAACCGGACGGAATTTAATTTCGTAATCGCGACGATCGAAGCTTCGGCGGAGAGAAGGTTCCCGGGGGTAAACTTCTTCGGCCCGAGTTCGAAGGTATTGTAATTAAGATCGTGGGTATCGTAGAAGAACTGCTGCCCTATGTAGGTAATTCCGCCCGAGACGAAGATAAGCGTTCCCGGGGAAAGCTCGTTATAATCGTTGAGATCGGGCGCTCTCGTTAGGGACCAGGGCGCGTTCGGGGTCGCCATTCCCCCGACGACGTAAACCCCGTTCTCGTAGGAGGCGCTCTGCCCTAATAAGAGGAGTCGGTCGCCCGGTTTAAGGTTCGTCCCGTCGATATTTAAAACCGAGGAAGCCGAGGCGTTCGTTAGGTCGACGTCGACGTTATCGGCGACCCGGACCGGGAGCGCCGAATTAACTTGTCCGGCGAGGGTCGCGTTAATTTTCGCCGTAATTCCGGCGATGGTAACCCCGTACCCGGGCCGGAGATCGAAGAAAAGCTCCTCGATATCTTTCCGGATCTCTTCCTCGGCGAGCTGGGCGTTCGGGTAAAGGGCGGCGTTAATGTAGACCGCGACCCCGATATTTATACTCCAGGCCAGCACGGCGATATCGCCCGGGATGACGATCGAGTTAAGGTTCCGGGGGTAAAGGTCGCCGATCGTCCGAAGCGAGGAGGGAGTAATCGAAAGGTCGGTCGGCTGATTAGGGTCGACGTAATCGAGGTAGAGCGCCCGCATACGGACCTGGAGGACGCCGGGTAGATTCTCTAGGACCCCGTAGACGTCGGAGAGAAGGAGCGGGCTTCCGTCGACGACCGAGGAAGAGTTAAAGAGGGAGATAATCGTCGCCTCGGCGGCGACCCGGGTCGCGGTATTATCGTAAGTCGGGCCGATCTGGAGGTCGGCGACGAGGATCGCCGGGTCGACTTCGCCCTGGAGGACGGTCGGTACATCGGTCATCATCGCGTACCCGCCGAGAAACTCCTGGACGTTGGCGATTAGGGCGGCGGAGGGCGGGACCATTATCGAGTAGTAGGTCCCCGGGACCGCCGCGCTCGGCGGCGACCATTGCGCTACCGTCCAGGTATTAACGTAAATTAGGTTCCCGCCGTACTGGATCGCGTTTAACGCTTGATTAATTGTGGCCTGGGAGATACTCCCGATCGCCCCGGCCCAAAGGGGGAAGTTCTGGAGGACGAGGGTTTTATAATCGTTCGCGGTAACCCCCCGGCTATTCGTCGAGTAGTAGGTCGGGATATTCGCTTTAAGCGAGTCGACGTCTTCGCCGTAAGCGCCGCCCTGGCCGTACGAATTAGCGTTGGAGATCTGGATCGAGACGGTATCGCTTCCCCGTTCGCCGGAAGCGATTAGGTTAAAAGAGTTAACCGGGACGTTCCCTTCCGGACCGCCGCCGACGAGGTAGTCGACGGTTACGACCCCGAGCGGCTGCTTCCCGAGGATCCCGTTCCCGAACCGGACCTCGTAAGTATCCTCGCTCGTTTCGACTAGTTGATAGCTACGGTAAGAGGGGCTATTAAAGGTGGCCTGATTTAAGTTATCGACCCGGGCCCATTCGACCGGCGAACCGTCGGGGTGCGTAAGGCCGTCCTGGTCGTAGACGGTGACCGAAGCCGGGATAACCGGGGTCGAAAGGAGCGCGAACGCGGAGGGGACGGCGGTTTTCGTCGCCGGAAACTGATCCATGCGGCTAGAGCCGTTAACGAGGATAACCGAGCGGTTCTGGATATTGAAGCCGACGTTTACGTCGTCGAATCCGCCCGGGGCGGTCGGGCCGAACGGGGTCGAGAGAGTAATCGAGAGCCGGTCTCCGGCGACCGCCGCGATCGCGAACCAGGCCGCCCCGCAGCAACTCGTCAACCCATTCATCCGGAAGTATTGCGTCGCCAGGATGGTCGCCGGTAGCGCGGTCGTAAAGGTTACCAGGGTCGAGTTAAGGGTCGCGGTCGCGGTCGCGTTAAAGGTCCCGAACGGGACCGCCGAAAGGATCGTCCGGGAGGAGGCGGCGTCGCTTCCCGCCGTCTTAATAACGAAGGAGCCGGTAAAGACCGCGTTCCAAGGGAGATCGAGGGTTAGAACGCTCTTATCGGTCGTCATCGACGCTATCCGGTACCAGGCCGGATAAGCCCCCTGCGAGGCAATCCACATTCCGGCCTGTACCGATAGGGCGTGCCGACCGGCGGTATCGCCGAGATGAAAGTGGATCTCGGTTTCTCCGGCGATAAAGTCGAGGAGGAGCCCTTGGGGGGCCGTGTCGGATTGGGAGGCGACGGCGACCGTCGGGGTTAGAGCGCCGGGCTGAATAACGCAATCCTCGGCGACTTGAAATAATTGGCCTTGGAGGCTTTTAACTTGGGTCCCGGCGGGGAGGATCGCCGGGACGGTATTCGGCGCGGTAATCATGGTCGCGTCCGCGAGGACGACCGCCGCCGTCCGCCCGACCGGGACGTACCCGACGTTCCCGGCGAGGGTTAAAACCGAGTCCTTTAGTTTAGCGGTCGCGAGATAGGTCTCGGAGATCTCGGTATCGAGGTTCCAGGATAGGATCGCCGACTGGTAAGCGCCGACTTCGAGGAGGGGTAGACCGGCGTTCGCGGCGCTAAAGTCCTGCCAGCGGGTCGGGAAGTTTACCTTAAGGAATTGGATCGAGGCCGCGAGAATCGTCGGAAAATCCCGCGCCGAGTAAACGATTTTCGGGGCGACGTAGGTAGGGTTAGCGCTGGTACTCGACATAAAAAAACTCTTAAGCGGGCGGGGTATACGAGGTAGAGTAGGTAAAGATATCGTCCGGGGTACTTCCGAGGATCCGGAGGGTAACCGAGAGGTAGACCTGATTATTGTTTTCGTCGGAGTTTACGCTTACCCCTTGGACGGCGACTCGGGGTTCGTACGCTTCGATCGTGGAACGGATCGCCGACTGGGCGGTGGCGGTCGTTTTCGCGTCGAGGACCTCGAAGACGAGGGCGTCTAGATTTAACCCGTACCCCGGCAACCAGAGCCTCTCCCCGGGCCGGGTCCCGAAGAGACTGTTAATCGAGGAGGTTAAAGCCTCCTTATAAGTCATCGGCGACGGGAAGATCGGCCCCGGACGGGCGATCGGGACCGTTACGTTCGGGTCGACGAGGGCGAGGGGCGCTCCTAAATAGGTATTTTTCGAGAGAATCGGCCCGTACCAGGACGGTACGGTCGTCTTCCGGGAAGTCGTCGGGTTACGGAACGAGGTCGGCATAGCTCGCCCCGTAAATATCTTTTACGGGCCCGGCCTAATAATTCGCGGGGTTCTCGTCGACGAGCGCCTTCGTAACCCGCCGGATTAGCGCCTCGTCCCAGCCGGAAATCGTGTGCATCGTTTCGATATCCGCGACCCCGGCTTTATTAATCGTCCGGGCGATCTCTTCGTAAACCGAGACGATTTCGGGGCTCGCTTTTAAATCCGCGAAGGCGATCTTTTTCCGTTTCGCCGAGCCTTTTACATCCATCCCGTCGATCGCGTTATTTATAAAATCGGGGAGCGAAAGGGGCATATCGGTAACGCTCGTCCCGAGGATCATACTGTAGTGGTAGACGTAAACTCGTCTCGGTAAGGAGGGTAACCGCTCGAAACTGATCTTGTAGACCCGGAGCGGGGAAGTAGGGTAGTCCCGCTTTTCCGGATAAGCTTCGACTTCGAGGACGCTACCCGTCGCTCGCGAGGTCATTCTAATCCGAGGATCGTGAAACGTCGTTTCGCAATAATCCGGGTACCGGTTTTCGAGATCGCTACAGAGTTTCGTCCAGATCGCTTTCGGGACCGGCGTCGTCTCTTCGACGAGCCGCGCTTCGATTAGCCGTCCCTCATCCCAACCGCTTATCGTATGCATCGTTTCGACGTCGGGAGTTTTCTCCGAGTACCACTTTCCTTTTTCATAATTGAGACGCCCTTTCCAATCGCCCGCTAGACTCGACGCGAAATAGAGAATAATCGGTAAAGCCTTCGAGCCGAGAGTGTGCTGGGAAATAATTTTGAATCTTCCGGTTTCGCTTCCGCGATATTTAGAAATAACGATATCCCCGGGTTTTAGTCCGGCCCAGTCTTCTAGGGTAACCGGTAGTAAATTTTCCGTTAGCCGTCCCTCATCCCAACCGGAAATCGTATGCATCGTTTCGACTTCGGGAGCGTTTTCGAGTTCCTGGATAAAGCGGTTAACGATCCCTTCGATCTTCCCGGATTCGGGAGCGGTCGTTATCGCCCGGTATTTTTGAGGGTTGAGGTCGGTTCCGATTGCGAGCTGCCGGGAGAAGATTTTTTCGAGGGTATCGTCCTCGACGAGAAAGCCGTCGAGATAGATTCGTTTTACGCCGTAGGTAATCGAGTATTTGAGTTGATTATTGCGACCGGCGTAAACTGGGTCGTAAAAGTGGATGAGTTCGAACTGGAAGCCTTTTTGCCCCGGATATTTCGGGTTCGGGAAAACTAAGGTCCAATGGCCCCAATCCGACTGGGCGAGCCGGTAACCGAGCGACTCGTTCTCTTTCGCCCACTTAATCGCCTTCTCGTACGCTTCCGGGGTTACTTTTAAGAGCGGTCCGGATTCTTCCGTTCCCGCTTCCTCGAACCGCCGGATTAACGCCTCGTCCCAGCCGCTTATCTCGTGCATCGTTTCGATATCGGGAGCCGGGTTTAAGATAGTTAAGATCTTCCCCATCGACACCTCGTATAACGAAGCGACCTCTTTATAGGCCGCTTTATAGTAACGGGCTAAGGAGACGAGGAGCTTATTTAGATCATCCGTCGAAGCGGTTCCCGAAGCTTTTAAAGCGAGCTTCGAGAAATAAGCGAAATCGTCGATCCGGTTAATCTCGAAAGGAACGTCATGGAGCCAAACTATCTTCTTTTCTAAGTCGAAACTTAACCGGCCTCTTTTATTAAACCCGTTTAATTCGACCGTTAGTTCGTTTTGGTTTCGATAGATCTCGAAACCGAACCGTACCCTTCCCGGGTAAGAGCGGCCTTTAACCGGGACCTCGATATCTTTAAACCAAGCGTTTTTCCAGTTCGTAAACCCTAACGGGGTTAGAACGTCGTTGATCTTTCTTAAGAAAACTTCTTCGTCTTCGGGGCTTTCGACGATCGGTTCTTTCGCGATTATCGCCTCGTCCCAGTTACTAATCGTATGCATCGTCTCGATCTCCGGCGGTAAAGGTTCGGGCTCGATCCCGAGCGCCCGGGCGAGATCGGCTTCGACCGTTTTCTTATAGGCGGGAGAAGGGTCCTCGATCCCGGCGAGCGATTCGCTCCGTCCGTCGGGGCTCGTCGCGACGCAGTAGTAATATTCCCCGTCGTAGGCGTCTTCCCCTTCGCCCCCGGGATCTTCTTCCGTATCGAGGTACCATTTAAATTTAACGTCGAAGTCGTCTTCCGCCGTCCGGACGAGGCGTTCGTCGTCTAGTTCCCGAGGATCTTTTACTTTCCGGGCCATAAGGCTCTCTAGGAACCGTCGAAGGTCGGGGTCGTATCGACTTCTTTAAGGTTACTTTTCGCGGTCTGACTACTGCCGCAATTTAGATTAATCTGGGAGGCTTGGATATTAACGACGGAATCGGAGTTAACGTTAACCGAGCTAGCGCCTTCGACGACGAGATCTCCGGACGAATAGATAATAACCTTATTACCCCGGATCTGAACGGCGGAATCGCAATCGATCGAGACGATATCCGCTCCCTTAATCGAGACCGTCCCTTTCGCTTTTATCTCGGTTAGACCGGCCTGGGAGATGCTAATGTAGTCGCCGGTCGGAGCGATCGCGATAATTTTCTCCGCGCCGGAGCGGTTATCGATTTGGACCATACTCCCGTTCGGCGAGGTATAGTTGTAGTTATCGGGGGAGTTCCCGTTCTTCGCGAACGTGTATTTCGGGACCCCGGTTAAGCCTTCCGGTTTCGTCGGGGCTCCGCCGAAATACATCGGGTAGCGGTGATCGCCGCCCTCGAAGGCGACGATAACCGGAGCGCCGAGCGGGGGGACGTTCGCGCTCCCGCCCGCGCCGGTCTTTCCGGAGGAGGTCCCGTTCGCCGCGCCGGTCTGTCCCTTATTGGAGGTCGGCCACGACGGCGAGCAGGGATAGATCCAGGGCAGCTCGTCCGTAGGGACGTTCCCGTAGATATGGGGGAGGGCGACCTTAATCCGGTTCTGCTTATCGGGATCGTCCCGGCTTATAACGATCCCGCGATGGAAGCCGGGATGAGCGCCGGAGAAGGAAGCCCGGGTTTCCGTCCCGCGATCGCGGGGAAGTTCGTCCGACGTCTCTAACTCATTCTTTCCGGCCATTCGCTTTCTCCTCTTCTTCGCTAAGTTTTTCTAGCTCGATCGCTTCCCGGATAAGGGCGCGGATGAGACGCTGGGAGAGGCGGTACTCGTTATCGGAGAGGTCCGAGGCCCAGCTCGGAAACTCGTCGAGAAAATTATCCCAGAGGTCATCGATTTGTTCGTCCGTAATCATTTAGACGCGATAGAAATTTTCGCCGCCTCGTTTATGCGGAGTCTCTCCTCCCGGCTTTCTCGGCGGCGGGGCGTCCGAGAGCATCTCTTCCGGGGTTACCCCCCGGCTCCGTAACGATTTAAAAAGCGAGGCTCCCGAATTACCGACTTCGCCGCTCGCCGCCGCCGGATCTAACCCGAGGCGGATGAGCTTCTTTTCGAGGTCGTTATAAGCGATCTCGACTAAGAGCGTTTCTTTCTCGATTAAACGATCGAGCGTCTCGACCGTCTCTTCCGTTCCCGGTTCCTCGTAGCCGGTGGTATGGGTATCCTCGGGTTCGACGGCGGGAATGAGAACCTGACGGAAAGTCTGGTAGGCGCGTTCGAGGTCGTGGGGGACGCCGAGGGAGGCGACCTTCTTCGCCGCCTCGTAACGGGGCGAATCTTTCGCCTTCTTTAACTCGGAGACGACGAAGGCCTGGAGCGATTTCGGGAGGCTAAGAATCGCCTTATAGTTTTTAAGCGGGCGTTCGCCCCGGAACCCCGTCGTACTCCCCCGTAAATCGGGATCGATATAGAAGCCGAAGGTCGGCGGAGCGGCGTTCGTTACCGTTAACCATAGATAGTAGTTGCTATGTCCCTCCACCCCCCATAGGTAATCGGTTCGCGGGCCGCGATGATCCTCGGACCAGCCGTCCGTTCCCCGTAACCCTTTTAGGAGCGTCATTAGCTCCCCTTTCCAGATCTCCTTTTGAACGGCCTTATTTCCCGCTTCGAGAAGCGCTTCGTCGTCTCCGATCGTTTTATTTAAATCCATACTCTCGCGGGGGGAGCGTTAATGAAGGGTAGCGGAAGCGGTTACGACCCGGCCTCCCCCCGTAAAGATCCCGTTCGTCGAAGATAAATTACCGGTCCCCGCCGTTGGGGCGTCGGTTCCGGAGATCTTTTGGGAGCCGACCGTCGAAGTCGGGGTCCGGCTAAGTTTAAGCTTCGTCCGGCCCCGGGAGGTAAGATGGATCTCGTGGAAGACGTGCTCCACTAACCAAAGCCCGTCCGCCGTCATCGGGCTACCCGTCGAAGGATCTTTATAGACGAGCTTTACGAGGCTTCCCGGCTCGATCCCGGGATCGCCTTCGAGCGTTAGCTCCATCGAGTTCGTACTCGTAACCGCGCCCGAGGCTCCGACGTCGGCGTCTTTTTCGAGAAGTTGCGCGGTATCGTGGTGGGTATGGAAGAATTTCCCGAGGAAGGCCCCGACGTAATTCGACGGGACCGGCTTCGCGCCGTCGGTCTTCGTCGTCGAGGTTTCGTTCGCGGCGGCGTTTAGCGGGATCGCGGCGTCCTTACTAAAATTCCCGGCTTTATAGCCGACCGAGCCGCCGAGGATCGGTTTCCAGGCTCCCATCCGCAAGTTTAGCCCTTGCGCTAAGGTCGCCCCGATCGTTATCGTCCGGTAGGGGGCCTGAGTATAATCGGGCGGGTGGAAATGTAGCTCGTTCCCGCCCTTAAAGAAGAGCCGGTAATCGGAGTCGCCGTTATCCGCCGCCTTACAACCCTCCCGCTTTAAGGCCGAAAGAAAAGCCCAATGGTTAGAGCCGGTATGGAGGACATCGGCGATATATTTATCGGCCCGGACGACCGCCGCCGGGAAACCGGAATAGCTTTTGGTAATGGACGAGACGATCTGACTAAAGCTCTGGTGGGGGAAGGAGGAGAAAGCCGAGTTAGCGAGGAGATGGACCCGGCTATCGATAAGGTGGATCCGGGCCATGGCCTGATTCTGAATGTACTGGAGGTCGACCGTATGGATAACGTAGGAATGGGGGATACTAACGTTACTCCCGTTCCCCCATTGGAACTTTAGGTTTTGATTAGCGGCGAGGGCCGCCTTCGCGATCGTCTCCGGAGACATCCCGATAAAGTGGAGAATAGCGCGGTCGGCGTGGTCGGTAATCGACTTAGCGACCTGGAGGCTCTGAAAGTAGGGGGCCCACGGGAGCGAGTTCCCGTTAACCGAGAAGGTCCGGAGGAGCGGGCTAGAAGTATTCGCGGCGGCCATATTTTCCGGTTCGGAATTACCGGAATCGCGCTAGGGGAGGCGAAATGTAAGACGGTATGAAGATAAGATTTAAGAAGCCCGACGAAAACGGGGTCGTAGTAGCGTTCGTTACGACCGAGGTAAAAATCTCGCCCTCCGAAGATGGGAGCGTCTGGTACGTTACCCGGGACGGGAAAACGCTCGGTTCCTGGTCGTCGCTCGCGATCGCTAAACGAAACCTCGCGATAGATTTACGATGAAAAGAAAAATTGCGTTAGCGGGATCCGTAATTGGCGGAGAGTAACCAATTCACAGTGGAAGACTACTGATGTCATTGAGAGTGTCTTAAAGCCCCGGTAGTTTTCGACTACCGGGGTTTCTTTTTCTTAGTCTTAGAGGCCTTTTGCCGAGCGAGAATCTTCGTTTTATTTTTCCGATAATAAACGCGCATCCGAGCGAGATTTTTCTCCCGGTTTTGAAAATGACGGGCCCGGCGCGATTCCGAGTGAGCCTTAGCGTAGGCTTTCCGGTAGGCCTTCTGAGAAGGCCGTTTAATGTAAACGCGATGGTAACGGGTAATCCGGGCTTGATGCGCTAGCCGGTATTCGTTATTGCAAGCCTTGCACTGGCTTTGCCGACCGTCGGCTTTAGTACGGTCCCGGCTAAAGCCGGTCTCTAGATCTTTCGGCTTCCCGCACTTACGGCAAACTTTATCCGGCATGGGACCTTCATAAACCGACCGAGGCGTCCCGGAGTAGCTCGACTTGCCAGGCCAGCTCCTTTAGGAGATCCTCCTGAGTATCGCCGTGCCCGGTCGTAAACGAATGGGCGACCATCCAGGCGGCTAACTTCTCCCGCTGCGTCTCGACGGCCCGGATAAGAAGCGAGGCAACGGTCTCGGCGGTCTCCGGGCTCGCTTCGAATTCGGCGATAACCTTTCCCTCCTCGTCTTTTACCGCGTAGTTAGAGACGCCTTCGGCGGCTTTAAAGACCGCTTCCCGGTCGACCGAATCGAGCCAAGTTCCAAGTAGTTTAAAAGACTCTTCCCCGAGTAATTTCCGCGCTTCTTCTCCTCGTAAATCCATATTCTATCCGTTTAAAACCTTCCAGAGCTTATCGATTAATTCCCGCCGGGCCCGCTCTTCGGCTAAGTGCGTAAGCATGTCGGAGACGTTCGGCTGTACGCCGAGTACGCCCCGGAACTGCTTAATCGCCTCGATGAGCGGTTCGGCGTCCTCGTCCTTTAGATCTTTCTCTAAGTAAACGATTAAGGAATTATACCGGTCACTCATCGTATTCTCCGAGAGCGGTATGGAGGTCGCCGTGTTCGACGATCGGCTTTATCTCCCAGGATTTCTCCGTTCCGTCGGCGAGGGTAACGGTGAAGATCGTTTTCTCGACCGAGAGACCGGGTAAAAGCCGGTTTAGAGCTTCTCTTACTTCTTCGATTACTTTTTCCTCCGGGGGAAAGTCATCGTAGGGGGTGGATGAAGGGGATTCTAGATCGCTCATATCTTTTTCTACATTTCCTACGATACGTATCTCCAATTAAGCCGACTAGGGTAGCGAAAACCTATAGATCTCGGCCAGCGGGGATACTGATGGAGGAAGAGTTTCGCCGTTAGCGGGAAAGTATTTGCGAGATGAAAGAAGACGGAATCGATAACGTGGATCTCGTCGGCGTCGAAAAGGAGGGCGACGTAGCGGAGGATCGATTGGTCCCAAGAGCTAAAATCCGGGATAAAAGCTTCCGAGCGGGAGACGAGCTTCCGGATAACGAACCCCCGGGCCGGGTCGTCGTGGAGGAAGATTTTCCGTCCCCGGGGCCAAACCGGCGGTAGCTGTTCGACCGATTTCCAGGCTTCCAGTAACGGCGACTTATCCCATCGCGCCTCGTACGGGACGTCGAGATGCTTATAGAAGGAGCGGGAAAAATCCTCGTCGATCCCGATCCCGGCGTAAATCCCGGACCGGAGCGCCTCCTCGAAGTTCATTCCCTCCTCCTTAATCCGCCGCTCCCAGACTCCCTCGGGCGGCGACCCCCAAGCGAAATTGGCCTCGTGGGGGAGGGTATAGACGGAAATTAGGGGAGAGTTAACGAAGAAAGATCGTGTACTTAGTCGATATCGGTCGTAGGAAGGGACCGCGATTTCGCCGTACCGTTCGGAGAGGGCGACCTCTAGTCCGGCCTGGAGGACGCCGTCGCCGAGGCCGAGATGGGTTATACGGGGTCGCCGTCGGGTCGTCATACGCGCTTTTAACTCCGGCTCGGCCCGGGCCGCCGTTTTACCGGCGAGGCCGAGGTCCGTTCTAGGAGGAGATCGTACTTCGCCCGGAGCGTCTCCCAGTCGTTCTGGGTCCGTTTAAGCGCTTCGACGATTAGCTCTTCGTTTCGATATTTCCCGTCTTCGACGTCGGAGACTAGGCTATTTAGCCGGTCGAAGATTTTCCGGTAGGAGACGTTTTCGGCTTCGATTAATTGGATTCTTTCCCGGGTCATATACCGTTCTAATCCTTTTAGAAATGTCTCTCTAGAGATTGTAGGCAATACCGTGAGTAATTTTCGTCCCGAGTCCGATCCCCGGAATTTTTAACAAGAGAATAGTTACCAGCCGCAACCTTTTTTAACTCCCTCTCTTTATGAACAACGTAACCGCCGCTCGTAAGCTTCTCGCGCCTCGGGACATCTTTAGTAAACGCATAAACTACAAGCCATTCGAATATCCCGACGTCCTCCAGTATACCGACCTAATTAACCGAACCTATTGGGTTCATAACGAACTCGATTTTACCGCCGATAAGCAGGACTTCTCCGTTTCCCTCTCCCCCTCGGAAAAGAACGCCGTTAAGAACGCCCTCCTCGCCATTTCCCAGATCGAAGTCGCCGTAAAATGTTTCTGGGGGCGGCTCTACGATTACTTACCGAAACCGGAGCTATGCGGTCTAGGATCGACTTTTGCGGAGTGCGAATTCCGCCATTCCCAGGCCTACTCCCGTCTCCTCGACGTCCTTTCCGCTTCGGATGATTTTGAGGGGATTCTCGACGTTCCGCCGATTATCGACCGGATAACTTTTCTCTCGACCTACCTCCAGTCGAAGGTAAGCCTTACCGACCGACGGAGTTACGCCCTCGCCCTAATTATTTTCGCCCTCTTTATCGAGAACACCTCTCTCTTCTCCCAGTTCGCGATTATCCTTAGCTTTACCCGTTTTAAGGCGCTCCTAAAAAATGTCGCGAACGTAATCGCCTGGACGAGTAAGGACGAACAGGTCCATGCGGCGGCGGGAATCTGGCTCTTTAATACGATCGTCGCCGAGAACCCGGAGCTATTCGACGAGGAGATGAAGGGGACGATCGTCCGGGCGGCCCGGAAAGCGATTAAGGTCGAGGAAAGCGTACTGGGTTGGATCTTCGAGAAGGGGGAAATCGAGTTCGTTCCGAAAGCGTCCCTCCTCGTATTTATGGAAAGCCGGATCGACCGGAGCCTTAAGGCGATCGGGATCGGGCCGGTTTTCGGGGCGGAGAAAAAGAATCCCTTAAAATGGTTCGACGAGGAAATAAACGTGGGGACGCACGACGACTTTTTCGCGAAACGGCCCGTCGAATACAGCAAGTTTACCCAAGTCATTAGTAGCGATAACCTTTTCTGACTTATGCGAGAGCGATACTGGTGGGTAAATGAGGAGTCGCGGACGGTTCTCGACCGGGGTTACCTCTTAGAGGGCGAAAAGCCGAAAGACGCGGTCGACCGGATCGTTTCGGCGGCGGCGTTCCGCTTAAACCGGAAGGATTACGCCTCGAAGTTCCGGGATCTAATCGAGTACGGCTGGCTCTCGCTCTCGACGCCGATCTGGTGCAATATGGGAACCGAACGGGGTCTCCCGATCTCCTGCTTCGGGTTAACGATCGAGGATAGTATCGAGAGTATCGCCGACTCGCTTACCGAGGTTATTACCCAGACCAAGGTCGGCGGCGGGACGAGCGCTTACTTCGGGAATATCCGGTCCCGGGGCTCGAAGATTACGAATAACGGCGAATCGGGCGGTTCGGTCTCCTTTATGCGGCTTTACGATACGGCGATCGCCGTCGTTTCCCAGGGCACTACGCGCCGGGGAAATATGGCCGCTTACCAGGATATCGACCATCCCGATATCGGCGAATTTTTAGGGATTAAGAACGTCGGGAGCGACATCCAGAACCTTTTCTACGCGGTTAATATTACGGACCGGTGGATGGAGGAGATGGTGGACGGGGATAAGGAGAAGCGGAAACTATGGGCGCGGATCCTAGAGTCGCGCCGGGCGAAAGGCCTCCCCTATCTCCACTTCGTCGATACCGCGAACCGGCTCGCCCCGGCGGTTTACCGGGAGACGAACCGGCGGATACTCGCGAGTAATCTATGCTGCGAGATCGAGCTACCGGCGACGGCGGAGGAGTCGTTTGTATGCTGCTTAGCGTCGATGAATCTCGAACTCTACGACGAGTGGAAGGAGACGGACGCGGTCGCGACGGCGATCTATTTTCTCGACGGGGTAATGTCGGAGTTTATCGCGAAGGCGAGTAAGATCCGGCATCTCGAACGGGCGGTCCGCTTCGCCGTTAATCATCGCGCTCTCGGGCTCGGGGTTCTCGGCTACCATAGCTACCTCCAGAGCCGCCTTATCCCCTTCGAATCGCTCGCCGCGAAAAATCTTAATACGAAGATCTTCCGCGACCTTAAGATCGAGGCGGTCGCGGCGAGCCGCCTTCTGGCGCTGGAATATGGGGAACCGGCGATGATGATCGGGCGCGGGTTAAGGAATACTACTTTACTCTCGGTCGCGCCTACGACCAGTTCTAGCTCGATCTTAGGCCAAACTAGCCAAGGGATCGAACCCCTCTCCTCGAATTATTTTAAGGTCGGCCTCGCGAAGGGGAACTTTATCCGGAAAAATAAGTGGCTCGTCCGGCTTCTAGAGGAAAAGGGAGCGAATACGGATGAGATCTGGAGCGAGATAATGAACGCCGACGGGAGCGTACAGGGGCTCTCCGTCCTTAGTCCGGAGGAGAAGGAGGTTTTCCGGACCTTTAAGGAGACTTCCCAACTAGAGATTATTAATCAGGCCGCCGCCCGGCAGGAGTACATCTGCCAGGGCCAATCGCTTAATCTAAATATCCCGCCGACCGTCGATCCCCGGGAGATAAACCGGCTTTATCTTGAGGCCTGGCGGCTGGGGGTAAAGGGTTTATACTACCAGAGGAGTCAATCCGTTTCCCAGGAGTTTATCCGGATTCTAAATTGCGCGGCGTGCGCCGCTTAGAGAGAACGATGATAGTGGAATTAGAGGAGGGACCTATGGACGGAGCCGAGATGGACGTTGCGGCCTCGCACGGGTCTTGGTTACGGGTCATCGTTACGGAACAAATGCAGTCCCAATTTTGCCTCAATTATCAGAAGCTTCCGGCGAAACCCGAACGGTTACCGATCGCCCGCTATTTCCGGAATCCGAATGGGCGTTGGCGGTACGCGGGGATGGAATAAAAGTATGCGAACGATTCGATTAGACGATTTTTCCTTACGGGAAGACGGGGTACCGGTCCCCTGGCCGGAGGGGGCTTATGCGATCCGGCTCGACGATTTTACTTTCGTCGACCGGAATCATCAGCCGCTAAAGGAAGAAGAGAAAGCCGATCCTAAAGATAAACGATAGAGATCGCTTCGAGCTTTTCCGCCCGCCCGGGGACCCAGGCCGGAACGGGCGCGGCCCGGACTTTCGTCGAGAAATAGTGGATAACCTTATTCGCTCCGGAAGCGTCTTCGATGAGCCACTGGTGAAACCATTTATAGCGCCGCCGGGAGTTTAAGATCCCGGTAACCGCTCCGTCTTTCCGGGTCGTCCGATAAATGTATTCTCCGCCCGGTAGCCGGGTTCCGCTAACGGAGACGATCGTTTCGGGGTAAAGTTTCTCGGTCATAGGAGAGGGGGGTCGAGTAAATCCGCCGCTTTCCGGAGAATTTTTATTTTCTCCGTTATCTTCGCCGCTTCGAGCCGGAGATCCGCCGCGTAAAGCCGCGCCTTCGAAGGCCGGAGTCGTTTTCTCTTAGGAGCCATAGGCCATCCGGATCGTAACCTCGGCATTATTAATCGCCGCCTCTTTACTATAGACCGTATAGTCCATAATCTTTTTCCCATCGACCTCCGCCGACCAGCTTACCCCGATCTCGCGTCCCCGGAAGTTACGGGTCGAATGCCGGATAATGGTAATCGAGTGGCCGCGATATCCGACCGGTTTCAATTTCCGATCCGAAAAAGTATTAGCGAACTTCGCCCGGATTTCTTTAGATGTAACGCTCATAGCCTATACATTTCGTGAGCGGGCGGGGTTCCGCGCTCGCGACGTTTCTATAGAACGGGAGCGCGTCCGTTACTTAAAATGATTTTCCCGGGCCAGCTTAATGGAAGCCCAGTTTCCGCTCGTAAAATCTTTCGCCGGATTAAGCCGGAAGAGTTCCGGGGTATCGGTAATATTTCCGATGTAAACGACTTCGTCGAAAGAGGTTAGGAACATTTCCTTCTTTTCCTCCGGCGTACAGGCGACATAACTCGGCGGGGGCGGGATCCGGACCGGAATAAAGTTTATCGCGTTTAATTCGCATTGGAAGTAGGTCCGTCCGACGTAGCTCCCGTAATTCGGGTCGTAATAGACGAAATAGCTCCGGGTCGTCCGCTTCGGAAGCTCCGGCGGCGGGTTCGGCGGTAGGTTCCAGGGGTCTTTCCTCGGGGTTAGGATCGAGACCGGCTCCGGCGGGGGAGGAGGAACGTAGCCGTGATCCTTAGCGAACTCCATCGGGGTCCCGGGATCGACCCGGGTCGCGCAGGGGCACGGTTTCTCCTGAGACCCGGAGAGGATATCGCCGACCCGGACGACCTCGTTTAACCGGGTAACGAGCCCGGTATCGCGCCCGAAATCGTCAAAGGCTAATTTTAGCCCTTTAATCCAGGGAGCGTAGCCCCGGATCCAGCTCCAAGTCGCCTGAATCGTCGGGCTAATAATCTCGGCGTCGCCGGGCGGCGGCGTCGTAAGGACGGCGGCGGTAGTCATTACCCCTTATTTACGCGAACCGGGCCGGTCGTAACGCCGGATTACCGGCGTAGTCGTAAAAGGCGGGAAAATGCCGGAGAAACGTCTTCCAATCGATTAGAAAGCTCGCCATCTCGAACCGCCGGATCCGGTCCCGGGCCTTCGCTTCGTTAACCGCCGTCGTCGTCGAAGCGATCCGGTCGGCTAAGATTTTCGAGTAATAGCCGTCGCTATCGGCCTCCAGAGTTAAGGATAGATCTATACATCGCATTTGGGCATCGAGATCCCGGCTATCGATCGCGGAGCCGAGGCTCGTGGTTTGTCGCTCGTTAAGAACCTTCCGCCATTCGGTCTCGCCCGCGTCGATTAAAACGCTAAAATCGTAAAAATGCTGGACGATTTTTAGGGCCGCCGCCGGTCCGATTCCCGGGACGCCCGGGAGATTATCCGAGCCGTCCCCGACGAGTAGCCGGTAAAGGACCCAGCGATCGAGGGGAATCCCCTCCGGGAGTTTCTCGACGAAGCGGATAAAGGTCCGGGGACCGACTTCCCGCATCTTTATCCAGAACTTCTTATCCGGCCCGTCGTATTCCGGTCCGCCGATCCGGACAATTTTCCCTTTCGCCGGAACCATCGGACTGAAGAGATGCACCGTCTTTCCGATGAGCTGTATAAAGTCTTTATCGCCGGATACCAGGACGGTTTCTCCTTCGAAGGGGATTCGATAGGCGGCGAGGGCGGCGATATCGTCGGCTTCCAGTTCATCTTCTTTTAGTGTCGGGATACCGAGATAGGAGAGGATCTCTTCGGTCGCGTCGAGCTGGTCGTTAAAGAGGCGGCGTTCATTTACTTCGGCGACCGTCCGGTGCGCGTCGGTCCGGTTCGCCTTATAAAGGGGGTAAATCTCGGTCCGGAAAGAGCTTTTACTATCCCGGGCGGCGATTATCGCTCGCGGTCGGAATAAATCCGAGAGCATTATTAAACTTTTTAGGACCCCGAAGATCGTTCCCGTCGATTCGCCGTACGAATTAGTAAGGCCGCCCGTCGTCGACCAGGTCCTATGAGCGAGATGATTGAGGTCGAGGATTAGACGACCGTTCTGAAAGTTGGAGTAAACGCTAACGCCCATTTTCTCTTAATAGAGAACGGGGGCGAAAATTACGAGCCCCGTTGGCATCGGATCCGCCGGGCCGGTATTCCGGCGAGCTTCGTCCGTTCGACATGCCATCGGGCCCCTTCTAGTCCGCCGGTAATCGTCGTCGCGGTTAGATTAAATTTTTCGGGATGATCGCAGTAATCGCAGGTCGTCCGGGGAATAAGGGGGGTAAGGGGAGTGAGTTGTTTAAGTTGTTTAGACATATCGGGAGAGAGGGAAGCGGTTTCTAAAGTTAGAACGGCGAAATGTACGAAGGTATCGATGAAAGATTACGCACCGCACGAACTAATTACTGCCCAAGTGGAGAATTTCCGCGAGTGGTGGAACGAATTAACCCCGGCGCAGCGGCCTCCCGGCTTAGATATGGAAGCGGTCTTTATCCATATCGTCGAGAAGACCGTCCTTCCCGAAGTCTCTTACCGCCTCGATCAGGTCATCTACTACGATCAGGGCACTTATCCCGAACCGAGTCTAATCGCTTCCCTCCCTTACCGGAAGTATCCGGAGAAGCCGGAGTCGGCTTGGAACTCGCTCCGGCTCTATTTTACGCTTCACCCGCCTTTCGGGACCCGGAAAGCCTGGAAGATTACCGCGAACCTCCCGGAGCTACAAGGGCTCTTAAAACGGTTCCGGCTCGAATTCGACCCGATCGCCGTAACCGAAGCGATCGAGAAGACGACCCGGATTCCTTTCCTTAACGGGAACGGGAAACGTTACCGGCCTTACCGGACGGAAGCGGAGGCGACGGCGGCGGTCGGAAAAATCCTCCTTAAGCTCGGGCTCGTTAAGCCGCTCCGAGGTATCGACGAGATGCACGAGATCTCGGCCTGGGACGCGTAAAGAAACCGACCGCGAAATGTACCGAACTTCTAACCCTCGAAATATGTCTACTACTATCCCTAAAGCCTTAGTCGTTATCGCCAGCCACGGCGATAAGAACCTCTCCTACCTAAAACGGATTATCGAAACCTACCGGAATATGCGGTCGGTCGAGGTCTCGGTAACCGTTCTTTCGAACGAGCCGAAAGATCTCGGCCCGGGGGTAAAGGTCGTCGTCGAAGTCCCGAGTAAACGCCCCTTCGCCCTAACTTTCCTCCATAAGCCTCTCCTCGCCGAGGAGGCCGAGAACTACGATCTCTTTATCTATTCGGAAGACGATATCGAGATTACCGAGCGGAATATTAACGCCTTCCTTAAGGCGACTCCGCTCTTAAAGTCGGACGAGATCGCCGGGTTCTTCCGGTACGAGATCGGTCCCGACGGGATCTACTCGTATCCCGACGTCCTCTCCTACTACCATTGGAAACCGGAAACCGTCCGGAAATCGGGGCCCTATACGGTCGCCGAGTTCTCGAACGAGCACTCCGCCTGTTACCTCCTAACGAAGCTTCAGTTCCGGCTCGCCCTCGCTTCCGACGGGTTTATCCGGCCTATGTACGAGGAAGGGTACGATCTTGCCTGTACGGCGGCGACCGACCCGTATACCTCGTGCGGCTTTCGAAAAGTTCTTCTAATCTCCGAGTTCGACGATTTCCTCGTCCGCCATCTTCCCGACCGTTACGTCGCCGAAGGGGTCGGTTTAAGCGACCCGCTTTTCCGGGAGCAGATCGCGACCTTAAACGCGATCCGGGCCGGGGATCTCCCGACTTCGCGGCTTCTCGATACCGAGACCCGAATCTATCATCGCCGTTGGTCGAAATCCTATTACGAGAAGCCGAGCGAAGTCCTTCTTAATGCGGTTCCGGGCGACGCGAAGACGGTTCTCTCGATCGGGGCCGGATCCGGCGAGATCGAGTCGCTCCTCGCCGAGCGCGGGCTCGCCGTTACGGCGTTACCGCTCGACTCGGTAATCGGGGCGGCGGCGGAAAAGCGGGGGATCGAGGTTATTTACGGGACCCTTAACGAAGGGCTCGTCGCCTTACGCGGGTATACCTTCGATACCGTTCTCGTCCCCAACCTTCTCCATCTCCTTCCGGAGCCGCTCGAATTTATCGACCGGGTCGCGAAACTCGTCGCGCCGGGCGGAACGCTCCTCGTCGCCGGGGTTAACCTCGACTTTTTACCGCTCGCGTTACGGCGGCTTAAGAACCCGAGCTATTACCGGGGGATCGATTCTTACGAGAAGAGCGGAATTAATATTTTCCGGACTTCGGAGATTATCGACCGGATTAAGGAGAACGGGTTAGCCGTCGTCTCGCTCGCCCGGCTTAACGGCGACCGCCGACCGAGGAAAGCGCTCCGGTTCGCGGCCTCGAATTATCTTCTCGCGGCGAAAGCCCGGCCCGCCGTTCTCTTAAACCACGAGACCTTTTCGGTCGAACGAAAGACCGTACAATTATGACCTGGCATCCTAGTCTCTTCGTCCGGCGGCCTAAAGTAAGTATTGGGCTTCCGATTTATAACGGGGAAAAATATCTCTCCGCCTCGCTTATCTCCCTTCTCGATCAGAGCTTTACCGATTTCGAAATCGTTATCTCGGATAACGCGAGTACCGACCGGAGCGCGGAAATCGTTCGCGAGTTCGCGAAGAGCGATCCCCGGATCCGTTACTACCGGAACGAGACGAATATTGGCCTTACCCCGAATCATAACCGGGTCTTCGAACTCTCGTCCGGCGAGTTCTTTAAGTGGGCGTCGCACGACGACGTCTATCCCCGGGAGATGCTCCAGCGGTACGTCGAGGTCTTAGAGAAAGCTCCGCCGACGGTCGCGCTCGTCTATAGCGAGTTCCGGATTATCGACGAGTTCGGTAACCGTTCGGAGATCCTTTCGGACGCGATCGAAAAAAGAGACGCTCCGCCCCATTTACGCCTTAAACAAGTTCTCACTAAGATGGGGCATTATAGCGGGGTCTACGCCCTTATCCGTTCGGCGACCCTTCGGAAGACCCGTCTCCACGGCCCCTTCCCGGATTCCGATAAGGTAATGATCGCGGAGCTGGCTATGCTGGGGGAGATCCGCTTAATTAAGGAGCCGCTCTTTTTTCTCCGGGAACATCCTGGGCGCTCGACCCGGGCCTTAAAAACGCCCGAGGCCCGGAGAGCGTGGATGGCTCCGGCGGAAGCGAAAAAGTCGACTTTCCTTTCGATCTTATGGAAGAGCGATCTCGAAGTCGTCCGTTCGGCGTTCCGTTTACCGATTCCGGCGGGCGATAAGATCCGCTGCCTCGCGGTTGCGATGGGTTGTCCGGTCTGGCGCCGGATCTTAAAGTGGACGTTCCCGGTCCGGAAACGGTTCGGGTTAGCGCCGAGCGTATGGCGAAATGAGAAGAAGGAACTAGGAAAATCATGTTAATCACTTTAGCGATTACGAAGAACTATGCGATGCCGCTCGCGACGACTCTTCGTTCGATTACCGAAACGAACCGAAGCTTGGGACCGGTCGAATTCTGGGTTCTGCACGACGGGTTAAGCGAGCCGCTTAAGAAACGGGTCTTCGATTCCTTACCCGAGGGGTCGGCGAAGATTACCTGGGTTCCGGTCGAAGCGGAGGTTCTCGCCGATCTCCCCTTAGGAGTCCCGCGTTCTCTCCGCTCGTCGGGCGAAAAACCGAGTTACCTCGCGAAAATGGCCTATGCCCGGCTCCTAATCCCGAGAATTTTTCCCGAGACCGTCTCCCGAGTTCTCTACCTCGACTCCGACGTTCTCGCCCTAGAGGATTTAAGCTCGCTCTTCGAAACGGATCTAAGGGGAGCCGCCGCCGGAGCCGTCCCCGATATCCGTCTCCACTCCGCTTACATCGCGAAAGGGGTCGACCCGAAAAGCGGGCGGATCGAGTTTATGTCGGAGATCGGGTACCCCGAATTTAGTCCCGATCTACCTTCGGTCCCGGTCTACTTTAATTCCGGGGTCCTCCTAATCGATCTTAAACGGTGGCGGGAGGAGGAGATCTCCGAAAAGGCGTTCGCCTACCTCCGGGCTCATCCCGGAACCCCTTTCCACGATCAAGACGCCCTTAACGCCGCCCTCGACGGACGATGGATCGAATTAGAGCCCCGTTGGAACTCGCAGGATCATTACGCGAAACTCCGGAGCGAGGAACGAAACGGTATCCTCCACTTCGTTACGAAAGCGAAGCCCTGGTTAGCGGAGGCCCGGAGCGCGAACGCCGCGCTTTACGATAGCTTCCGGAGCCGGACCCGGTTTCCCCGGACTTTCCTCGACCGGTTACGAGATTCCCTCGTTCGGTTTAAGACCGGCGTTAATAACGTTCGAAAACGCGGTTTTCGCCGGAAAAGAAACTATCCTACAGCGGTTATAACTCCGGAAAAATCTTAAAAATTATGGTCTCGATTATTATTGTTAGTTGGAACGCGAAGGCTTATTTATTAAAGCTTCTCGCTTCCTTAGCGAACGAAACTTATCCCCGGGAAATTATCGTCGTCGATAACGATTCCTCCGACGGTTCTCCCGAGGCGGTCGCTCGCGACTACCCGGAAGTTAAGTTAATCCGTTCGCCGGAAAACCTCGGCTTCTCGAAAGCGAATAACCTCGGGATTAAAGCCGCGACCGGCGACTATCTCGCCTTCGTTAATAACGACGTCGAGGTCTTTCCGGGGACGATCCCTACTCTCGTCGCCTTCTCCGAGGCTCGTCCGCGAGTCGGGGTCGCCGGGCCCGCGCTCTTCGGCGGGACGGGCGGGCTTACGAAGTCCTACTGGGGGTTTCCGACTCTCCGGAACCGGTTCGCCCGGGCTTTCGCGCTCGATAAGTTCTTCCCGACGAAAGCTTTTAGCGGCCATTCTACCTACGGCGCGAAAGACTCCTTTAAACCGGTCGACGTCCTCCAGGGGTCCTTCCTCCTCGTTAAACGGGCCGCGTTAGAGACGGTCGGACCCTGGGACGAGGGGTTCTTTATCTACGGGGAAGATGTCGACTGGTGCCGGAGGTTCTGGGATGGAGGGTGGGAGGTTATGTTCGTCGCCTCGGCCCGCTCTATCCATTACGGCGGAAGTAGCTCGGCGAACGCCCCGATCCGGTTCTATATCGAGAAAGCGAAAGCCGACCTCCAGTACTGGCTTAAACACGAGAGCCCTCTCCGGGTCCGGGGTTACCGTTTAATCTCCCTCCTCCACGAGTTCGTCCGGATTTTCGGGTTCTCGCTTTTAGCGCCGGTTAAACCTTCGGCGAAGTTTAAAGCGAAACGGGCGTTCGCGGCCTTTAGATGGCTACTGAGCGGGGAAAGTTCGAAAGAAAAACTAATCGGGAAGCCGACCGTCCCGATCCAATTTGAAGCTAAAAAATAATAAAATCGAAACTTGAAATAAAGAAGCTATGAATCGTAAATATGTTCTCCTAACCGCCGCGAAAGACGAAGAAAAGTATATCGAAGAGGTCCTTAAGGCCGTCGTCGCGCAAACTATTCTCCCGGTCGCCTGGTTTATCGTCGACGACGGTTCGACCGACCGGACGGCCTCGATCGTTAAGCGTTACGCCGCCGTCTACCCCTTCATCGTTCTCCAATCGGAAGAAGCCCGGAAAGGCCGGAGCTTCGGGTCCCAGTATAAAGCGATTAACGCGGCCTACGATCTCGCGAAAGGGTTCGAATTCGAATTTCTCGGGGTCGTCGACGCCGATCAGGCCCCTCAGTCGCCGACCTATTACGAGGAGATCTTTAGCGAGTTCGACCGGAATCCCCGGTTAGGAATGGCTTCCGGGTTTATCTACGAGCGGGCGAACGGGGAGAGCGGGGAGTGGCGGAACCGTCCGGGTAACTCGCGGGATTCGACTTGCGCGAGCGCGGTCTTCCGGAGGGCTTGCTACGAGAAGATCGGCGGTTATCGTCCGCTCGTCTACGGCGGTTCGGACGCCCTAGCGCAGATCGACGCGAAACGGCTCGGGTTCGAGATCTTTACCCGGCCCGACCTCGTTATCTACCATTACCGCCCGACGTCGAGCGCGGGAGGGATCTGGAAAGGGTTATTCCGGGGCGGGATGATGGACGCCTCGTTCGGGACCCTCTTTATTTTCGAAGTCCTAAAATGCCTCCGCCGGTTAAAGGCCCGGCCCCGGATCCTCGGGAGCGCGGTTCGTTTCGGGGGGTATCTCTACTGGCGGCTATCGGGCCGGGCCCCGCTCTTAAGCGCGGAGCAGGTCGACTTCCTCCGTAAAGATCAACTCTCGAAAATCCGTTCCGGGACGGCCCGGGTTAAGGGCGTCCGGACCGTTTCCGAGATTTAAAGACGGCGGGAAATGTAGGACCTACTTATGGACGACGCCTCCTCTTCCTCCGCTCTATTACTTCAAGACGCGACGAACGTTAACGGGTTCGCGGGGGTCGTCCTCGCGATAATGGTTCTACTTACCCTCGGATTACCCCGGCGGTTCGCTTTAAGCCCGCTCCTAATCGTAATCGGGCTAATGCCCCTCGGTCAGCAGATCGTTCTCGGCGGCTTACACTTTACCCTCGTCCGGATCCTCCTCGTTTCTGGGATTATCCGGATCTTCGCCCGGCGGGAGACCGCCGCGATCGTCTGGACGAAGACCGATTCGCTAATGATCTGGTGGACGGTCGTAACGATCGTCTTCGGGTCGATGCTTTTCGGGTTAGGCGGCTCGCCCGCCGGAGGCGAGTCGATAGCGGCTCTCTTTGTAAACCGGTCGGGAGACGTCTTTAACGCGGCGATGGGGTACTTCTTCGTCCGGGCCGTCGTCCGCGATTACGCCGACGCGCTTACCGGGATCCGGACGCTCGCGGTCGTCTCCGTCCCGATCGCGATCCTAATGGTTATCGAGAAGGCGACCGCTCATAACTTTCTTTCCGTCTTCGGCGGGATCCCGGAAATTACCCAGATGCGCGAAGGCCACCTCCGGGGGCAGGGCGCTTTTAGGCATCCGATCCTCGCCGGAACCTTCGGGGCGACCGCGACCCCGCTCTTTATCGCGCTCGGGTTTTGCCGGAAGAAGGACCGCTTCCTTAGCGTTATCGGGACGATCTCCGGCCTCGTTATTACCTACGAGGCGACGTCGAGCGGAGCCTTAATCGCGCTCGCCGGAGGGGTCGGAGGGCTCTTCATGTGGTATCATCGGAGTAAGCTTTCCCTCGTTCGCCGTTCCTCGGTCGTTATCGTTCTCGTCCTCTCCGTCGTAATGCAAGCGCCCGTCTGGTACGTTATCGCGAAGGCGAGTAACTTCTCCGGCGGCGGACAGGGGTGGCATCGCGCCTACCTAATCGATCAGGCGGTCGGGCATTTTAACGAGTGGTTCCTATTCGGGACGACCTATACGGCCCATTGGGGCCCGGCGGGCCAGGTTATCGCGGCGAACCCGAACATGATGGATATTACGAACCATTACGTCGAGGAAGGGGTAAAAGGCGGGCTCCTAAAGCTTTTCTTCTTCGTCGCCCTAATCGTCTCCTCGTTCCGGCGGATCGGCGAGATCCTCCGGAGTCTCGCCCTTCCCCGGGGACCGGCGGCCTTTTTCGTCTGGACGCTAGGGGTCTCCCTCTTTGGACATTGCCTCTCGTTCTTTTCGATTACCTACTTCGATCAACTGATAATCGTCTGGTTCTGGTTGATAGCGGTAATTTCCTCTATCCCGATTACCACCCCATCCTTTGTACAACCTCTAAGAATACATCCTAATGAAACGCGTAAAACTCCTCCTCGCCCTACTTTTAGTGTCGTTCGTCCCTAGCGTTTTCGCGGCGACTTACTACGTCGCGAAGAACGGGAGCGACTCGAATAACGGAAGCTCCGGGTCGCCCTTCGCGACGATTAGTAAAGCCGCTTCGGTCGCCGCTCCCGGCGATACCGTAAATATCGCCGCCGGAACCTATTCCGGTAACGTCTCTCTTTCTAAAAAGGCGAGCGCCGATAGTCCGATCGTTTTCGCGGGGACGGGTCAACCGGTGATCAATGGTCAGTTGAACGTTCCGGGCTCTTATATTACCGTTTCGGGGGTTACCGTCTCGCCCCCGGGGTCGACGAACGAGGCCGTACATGTGGGGGGCAGTTATAACACTCTTCTTAAAGTAACCGTTACCAATTACCCGGCGACCGCTCAACAACAGACCGCCGCTTTTACGACCGCCGGATCTTTTATTAAGATCGATCAGTACCAGATCCTTAACATAAACGATATCGACGGGTTCCATATCTGGGGTCACGACATTACGATTAGTAACGGGCTCGTTAAAGGCCTAAACCAGGTCGACTACGCCCATAATCATACCGATTGGGTGCAAGTATGGGGGCTAAGTTCCTCGGACCAGAGCTACAACGTCCTCCTCCTTAATAACGAGGTCCGGGACTCGACTTGCCAGCTCGGGAATACCGAGAATAACGCGAACCCGAATCTGCACGATTGGACGTTCGCGAATAATATTTTTAACAATATCAGTAACGCCTTCTTCTCCGGGATCCCGAAGACCTACTGGTATAATAATATTTTCGATCACGTCGGCGATAATCAGAGTTGCGCCCTCTTCTTTTACGGGAGCGCTCCGAAGTACGATAGCGCGGGCTTCAAGGTCATCAATAACGTCTTCCGTAGCAATAAGAAGGATATCGGCTTTAATAACGAGTCGAGTTCCGCCGGGACGGTAACGAATAACTATTTTGGGACGGCGAGTAACGGAGCGATTAGTAGTAGCGCCTTCATGGGGAGCGCCTACGTTAACGGCGGCGATCCGAAGTTCGTCTCCGCTCCGTCCAATTATCGCGTTCAGAGCGGGAGCGTCCTAATCGGGAAAGGAAGCTCCTCGGCGACCCCGCCGAACGTCGATAAGGACGGGAAATCGCGGACGAACCCCTGGGATATTGGGCCGTACGCCTTCGCCGGAGGTCCCGTTCCTTCTCCGACTCCGCCCCCCGAACCGACCCCAACTCCGGCTTCGAAATTTAACGTCGGCGACTCGGTTACTAATCCGGCGAAGCTGGTTAACGTTCGCGATACGCCCGCCGGTAACGTCGTCGGGTCGCACGACGCGGGAGCTATGATCGGGGTAGTAAAGGAGGGGCCGACGGTCGCGAATCTTAACGGAGCGCCGGTAAATTGGTACAATATCAATATTACGACTCCGGTCGGAGCGACGGACGGGTGGATAGGGGACGATAACCTCGAAATCTATTCCGGCGGCGGGCCGACTCCTACTCCGACTCCTACGCCCGGCCCGACTCCGACGCCCGCGCCGACTCCTACTCCGACTCCTACGCCCGGCCCGACTCCGACTTATAACGCGTGGCAGACGGACCTAAATAAGTGGATCGACGCGAACCCGCCCTATCCGGATAAGAATTAGGGTTCTAAGGAATCTTTAAGGCTAGCGATCACATCCGACATATCGGGGACCGAAAGCCTTTTAAACCAGTCGACGATATCCTCCTCTTCCCGGAGATCCGGGGAGAGGTCGGCGATCGCGTCTTCGAGAGTGCCCGCTTCCTCGTGCTTCGCGAGGAGGGCGTTCGCGTAATCGATTTGTTTCTGGGTGGGCATAGTCTCCGCTCCCGTTCTCTCTCTTTTGTATAACGAAAAATAGTTGAATAGCGAAATGTCGAATAGTGAATAGCGAAAAATATGCAATACCAAGAAAAACCCTCCTCCTCCCCCGAACCTTCCCCCGTCTTAAAAGGGAAAAAAGCGGCGATCGTCGTTTTCTCCTTTTTCCCGAGCGATCCCCGGCCCGCCCGGGCGGCCTTCGCGCTCGCGGAAGCCGGAATGAAAGTGGATTACTTTTGTCTCGCCCGTCCGGGCCAGGCTTTATCGGAAACCGTCTCCGGGGTTAACGTAACCCGGTTTAAGCTCGATAAGAAACGCGGGAATAAACTCTACTACATCTTCCAGTATCTCGTCTTCCTAATCGCGAGTTTTTTCTTCGTAAGTAAGCGGTCGGGGTACGACTTAGTCCACGTTCATAATATGCCCGATTTCCTCGTCTTTTCGGCGTTCCTCGCGAAGCTCCGGGGAGCGCGGGTCGTCCTCGACCTCCACGACCCGAGCCCGGAAGTCTTTATTACGAAGTTCGGCCCGAAAAGCCCGCTCGTCCGGCTCCTTTACTTCTTCGAGAAACTCTCGATCGGGTTTAGCGATCTCGTCCTTACCCCGAATAAGGCCTTCGAACGGCTTTTCCTCGCCCGGAATAAGAACCGGCGGGTCGCGGTAATAATGAACGCTCCGAGCGAGAAGATCTTTCCGCTCCGGTCGCCGATCGTACGGAAAGAGAGCGCGGAACGGCCCTTCGTCCTCATGTATCACGGGACCCTCGTCGAGCGGCACGGTTTACATCTCGCCCTCGAAGCGTTCGACTCGCTCGAAGCGTCGATCCCGAACCTCCGCTTCCATCTTTACGGCGCGGAGACCGAATACCTAACGGAAGAGATCCTTCCCTTAATTAAGCGTCTCGGGCTAGAGAAACGAGTTCTTTACTTCGGGGAGAAGTCGCTTGACGAGATCGCCCTCGCGATCGCCGGAAGCGATCTCGGGATTATCCCGAATTTAAAGACCGTCTTTACCGAGATAAATTTCCCGACCCGGATTTTCGAATATCTCGCGCTCGGGAAACCGGTCGTCGTCCCTTCGACCGAAGGGATCCGGGATTATTTCGACGAAGGGAATATGTTCTTTTTCGAGGCCGGTTACTCCGAGAGTTTAGCGGACCGGATTAAAGAGATCTATCGTTCTCCCGAGGAGACTTACTACCAGGTCGTCCGGGGCCAGGAGGTCTACGCCCGGTCGGTCTGGACGGGAGAGAAAGCCCGGTTTATCCGGGAGATCTCGGCGCTTTTAACGCCGCCGCCTTACGATATTAAAGAATTCGTCCCCTCGACCCCGAAATAAAGCTCGAAGTTTTTCGAAAAGGTCGATAAAAATTCGATTTAAGCGGGTTCTCGGATCCTAAAAAAGTCTCGCCCCCGCCTTCCTATCCATCCTTCTTAGTTAGTTAGCATCCGTGCAAGCCCGAGGTTTAACCGCCTCGGGCTTGTTCCGTCTTTCCCGGGCCTTTTAAGGCCCAAGGTATTTAGGGGACGTATGCCGTCGCCCGTCTCCCAAGTCATGTACGTTATCGGCCAAGGCGCTACGCTCGAAGCCCCCTTTACCGTCGCGGTTAACGGCGAGGCCGTCGACATAACCAACTCCTCTTTCCGCTCGACCTTAAAGATCGATTACGCCCTTCCGGATAGCGATCCGACCGTGGTAATGATCGACTGGACGGGAGGAAGTAATCCGAGTCGTAATTTTGCGCCGTCCGGCCCGGGGCAGACGGTTTTAGTTATCCCCGACGGGACGACCCGGGATATGGCGGTTGGGAAATGGTACGGGCAGGTCCGGGGCGAGGATATCCCGAATCTTCCGGCGGTTTCCGACCTCTACTTTTATACCTTAGACGTTTTTCAGGTCGTCTCTAGCCGGTAGCTACCTATGCCTCCCCCTTCGGACGTAAACCTCGATATTACCTTCGGCTCGGTTCCGCGAGTAACGGTCGACCCGAAACTTCCGGCGGCGGCGAATATAACGATCTCGACCGCTCCTAACGTTTACGTTTCCGCGCCGAACGCGGGCTTTTACGGTTTTAACTGGAAGGGGGAATGGACGGAGGAGGTCTCTTACTTCCCTTACGACGTCGTCTCTTACGGGACGGCCTCCTATATCTCGGTTACGGCGAATAGTAATAAGCCGCCGGAGACGAACGGCGACTGGGAGCTATTTGTACTGGGGCAAACCGGCCCGCCCGGCCCGCCCGGCCCGCCCGGGACGGGGGTTTCGATTAAGGGAACCGTTTCTTCCTCCGCGAGTTTACCCCAGGAGGGTAATTCGGTCGGGGATCTTTGGATTACGGCGGATACCGGCCATGGGTGGACTTGGCAGAATAACGAGGTTTGGTTGGACGTCGGCCCGATCCAGGGGCCTCCCGGGCTAACCGGTCCCCAAGGTCCCCCGGGCGCTCGCGGGATGCAGGGGATGCAAGGTAACCCCGGCCCGACCGGTCCAGCGGGAGCGAAGGGCGATCCGGGCGCGGCGAGTACCGTCCCCGGCCCCATCGGCCCGGCGGGAGTTAAAGGGGATACCGGGGCGACCGGCGCGACCGGGAATCCGGGTCCGCAGGGCGTTCAAGGCGTCGCCGGTAATCCGGGTCCGACCGGGAATACCGGCCCGGTAGGCCCGGCGGGTATGCAGGGGCCGGTCGGTTCGATCGGCCCGAAAGGGAACGACGGTACCTCCGTCGTTTTAAAGGGTTCCGTTCCTAATTCGGCGGCTTTACCGGCGACCGGAAATACGTACGGGGATCTCTGGGTGACGACGGATACGGGGGACGGTTGGGTTTGGAGCGCTCCCGGATTATGGGCGAACGTCGGTCCGATTCAGGGGCCCGCTGGCCCGCAAGGCGTACCGGGTACTCCCGGCGCGCAGGGGCCCGCCGGAGCGACCGGAGCGACCGGTCCGACGGGGAATACTGGATCCCAAGGTCCTCAAGGCGTACAGGGCAATCCAGGCGCTCCGGGGGCGAAAGGAGATACCGGGAATCCGGGCCCGACCGGGCCGACTGGGCTTACTGGTCCGCAAGGTAATCCGGGAGCCGATTCGACGGTCCCCGGGCCGACCGGTCCGCAAGGGATTCAGGGCATTCCCGGTCCGCAAGGCATACAGGGTAACCCCGGCCCGCAAGGCATCGCCGGGAGTACCGGCCCCGCCGGTCCGACCGGCCCGCAAGGGGATATCGGATTAACCGGCCCGGCGGGCCCGACCGGTAATACTGGCTCTCAAGGTCCGGCGGGAGCGACCGGGCCGACCGGGAATACCGGCCCAGCGGGGCCGGGAGTACCCGCCGGAGGAACGGCGGGGCAGGTTTTAAGTAAGGTAGACGCGACCGATTATAATACGAGTTGGAGCGCGGTCGCTTATTCTTCTCTAACCGGAGTTCCGGCGACTTTTCCGCCGGATTCGACGGCGATGCTTAAAAGCATCTATGACGTAACCGGGGACGGGATCGTCGATAAGGCCGCCGCGTTAAGCACCGCCGGGGCCGTTCATCAGTTCTGGAAGAACGGGAATACTTGGGCTACGGTCGATTATACGGATCTAACCGGTACTCCGGCGATTCCGGTCGCTAGCTCGACGAATCCGGCGATGGACGGGACGGTCGCGATCGGCGTCTCGGCGACTTACGCTCGCTCGGACCATGTCCACGCTTCCGATACTTCCCGGATGGCGGTAGGAGCGGCCCCGACGGCGCACGCCGCCTCGCATAAGAGCGGCGGTTCGGATCTTCTCGCTCTCGATACTCTCGGGGCGACGACCGATATTACGACTCTTAACGCTTCGACGACCGCCCACGGGCTCTTACCGAAGCTCTCGGGCGTCGCCGGGCAATTCTTTAACGGGACCGGGGCTTTTACGGTTCCGGTTCCTCCGGCGACCTCGATGGGGGTCTTTATCGAGAGCCCGAGCAATAAGACCTATACCCTCGACCTCGACGCCCCCTCTCCTTATACGGTTATTAAGCTTTCGATAAAGACGGTTAGCGGGACCTGTACGGTAGCTTTGCAACGCAACGGAGCTTCTATTACCGGGGCGACGGCGGTCTCCGTTACCTCGACCTTAGCGACGGTCGTCCTTAGTCAGGCGTGCGTCGCCGGGGATACCCTTACCCTCGTCGTAAGCGCGACCGCGAGCGCCGTCGACCTTAGCGCCTCCGTGCGAGTGCAACCTTAACCTCCTATGCGTAGCGTCTTAATGGTCGGGCCCTCCGCCGCTCCCGCTATCTTTAACGCGGGATCGACCTCTCCCGGGGGGAGTAGCGGAACCTATACCGGGATTACCGCCGTCCAGGTCGCCGTCCCGCAAAGCGGAAGACTAAGCTCGTTAAGCGTCTATTGGAATACCGCAACCGGGATCAATTTCCTTCTCGGCCTTTATAACGATTCGAGCGGGAAACCGAACGCCCTCCTCGCTTCGAGCGCCGTCTCTACTTCGAAGCTCGATTGGAATAAGCTCCCGATTACCAGCGGCCCGACGGTCGGGGCCGGGAATTATTGGGTAGCCGTCCAGAATCAAAGCGGGATTTCGGGGAATTACGTCGCCGCCGGAGCCGGGGCCTGGAATAATGGGGTAACCTGGACGGGAGCTTTACCGGCTACCTGGCCCTTCGTTAGCTCCGGCGCGTTCCAGTACAGTATGTACGCTACCTTTAACGAGTAGGATTAGCGATATCGCTAATCCGATTAGCGGATCCGCTAACTTCCCAGTTTACTTCTTAAATAAGCCATGACGCCGAGGACGATAATGAGGAGAATAAGGAGGCTCGGGATCGGGTAGGTGCAGACGAAGGCGATCGGAATTAGGGCTAAACCGATCCCGACGAGGCCGAGGAGAATGAGACCGAAGATCTCGTTAACTTTATTGCGGAATTTCTCTTCCTCGACCGTAAGATTTACCGGGCCTTCGGCGATAGCGTAAAAGGAGCCTCGGGAGTAAGGCCCGAGGAGAGCGCCGAGCCGCCGGGCGAGCTTCCGGTATCCCGGGAGAGCGTCGAATTCCGCTTTCTTAGCCCGGTCCCGTTCTCCTTCCGCCCGCGCTCGTTCTCGCTCCTCCCGTTGTTCCCGTTCCCATTCTTTTCGTAGTTTTTCGTCCCATTCGGCTTGGGCTTTCGCCCGGGCGGCGGCTTCCTCCGAAGTTTCGTAGTAGTCGTTACTCTGGTAGCCGGTATTCCCGTAATGGGGTTCGGGCTCCGGTTCGGGCTCGGGATCCGGGTAAACGTACTCGGTCCGGATCTCCGCTTCTTTCATTAGATCCTCGACGGTAACGCCCCGGGCTTTTAAGCTTTCGATTAGTTTATTCGCCGCGCTGGCCTGTTCGCCTTCCTTAGCCGCTTTATCGAGAGCGAGCCGGGCGATCTTCTCCTCCTTCTCGGTAAGCTTCATCGGTAAATCCGATTCGTTAGGTCGTCGTTTTCCGGTAAATTGAGGATGAAGTTTCCGAGCGCCGCGCCGGGCGTATCGCCCCGGCTATCGCGGAAGGCGTTCTCGTCCTCGGTCGAGCCGGGATACTTCGCGAACCAGCGGGTAAACTCGGTTCGTTTGCTCTTCCATCGCGCTCTCCAGAGTTCGACCGCTTTCCCGGCGAAAGTAACGGTTCCGTAGTAAGAAGGATCGGGTTCCATAGTCATACCCCGTACATTTCGTGAGCTACGAGTCGAAATTCCGCATTACCAGAAAGAGCCCGAGGAGCGGACCGATTAGGAAAAGAAAGAGGAACAGGAACATTTTTTATAGCTCCGGTAGCTCGATCTTTACGAGGTAGGAGAAGTGGGCGGAGTGGAAGAGGGGACGACCGTCCTTCTTAAAGACGACGTCGGCGACGCTTTGATCTCCCCAGATCGCGACGACCCGGCCTAGGCCGTGACGGCGATGGGTAACGTAGTCGTTTATGTTAATCCGCTTTAGAACGGGTCTCTTAAATTGAGTTCTCATATTCCCTTCCTATCATTTCGTCCAGGTTCCGGCGCTTTCCGTACTTTCCCGGACGAAAAATGGCCGCGAGCGTTACTTCTAATTCCGCGATTCCGGGAACCGTCGTTCCGGCGGGTAAAATGGTTAGCCCGGGCGGCGGTCAGGGACCGACCGGCGGGACCGGCGCGCAAGGGGCAACCGGTAGTACCGGAGCGACCGGGAATACCGGAGCGACCGGGACTCCGGCCTGGACGACGGTTTCCGGCTCGTCTTTTATCGTTCCGCCCTACGGGGCGACGGTAACGGTAAACCTCCTCGATACGAGCTGGATCGCGCTAAACGAGTGGGTTTACGTCGACGACGCGAACGGCGTCGGGACCGCCGGGCAGCTCGTCGTACAGAGTAAAACGCCGACTTCGGTAACTTTCCTTAACCCGAGTCCGACCGCCGCCTCCGGCCCCGCTAATACCGCCCAGGACGGCCTCCTCCGGAAGGTTAGCGGTTTAACGAGCGACTTCGTCGACGGGACGAATAATTGCCGGGATTTACAATCGAGCGTCGCCGGGGTTACCGCCCAGGTTCCGACCGGGGCGGTAATCGATTTCGCCGGAAGTATTTCGCCGTCGGGCTGGTTACTATGCGACGGGACCTCTTACGCAACCGCGACTTACCCGGCCCTCTTTACGGCGCTCGGTTATACCTGGGGCGGGTCGGGGTCGAACTTTAACGTTCCCGATCTCCGGAGCCGGGTAAGCGTCGGAGCCGGGGCCGGTCCCGGTTTAACGAACCGGGTCCTCGCGGCGAAGGGAGGGGAAGAGAACCACGTCCTTTTAATCGCCGAATTGGCTTCGCATACGCATACCCTGGGTAATCATACCCACTTAGGGGTCGATCATCTCCACTCGATGCAGGGCCATACCCACTACTACGACCATTACCACTCTTTAAGCGGTCATACTCATCTCGGGGTCGATCATACTCACGCGGTTACCGGGGTAAACCATCTCCACGATTTAAACGGCCACGTCCACTCCTATGTTTGGCCGGTCGCTTCGGGTAGTCAGTGGGCGGCGGGCGGCGGCTGGGGGCAGGGCTCCAGTAATACCGGCGGTCCGAATACGACCTCGGGCGCGGCGGATCGAAGTTTAGCGACCGGTACCGGCGCTATGGATCGAGGGGCGACGACCAGCGGTCCGAGCGCGGATAATACGAATTGGGCCTCTCAGGAAGGTGGCGGTTGGGGGACTTCCGGGGGTCCGAGCGTCGGGACGACGGGGGCCGCCGACCGAGGCTTAACTACCGGGGGGCCGAGTACGAATACGAGCGACGCTAACGGGAGCGGTACCGGCCATAATACGATGTCTCCGTTTGCCGTCTTAAACAAAATCATTAAGACTTAAGGAAAAAACTAAAATGAACTTTGATACCGTTATTAAGTGTCCGATTTGCTCCGAGGAGGGCGAGAAGAGTCGTTTAACCGCCGTAGGCGGACGATCAACTAATTTGGAATGGGAGAAGTTTTTCGACGAAGAAGGGAAATACCATCAACACGATCCCAATACGGTAATCCATCTCTTCAAATGCAGTAACGGGCACGAGATCGAGGTACTCAGTAAAACCGGCTGTGGAGCTTGCGGGAAAGAGGACGAAGTAATAATAAAGGCTTCATAAAGAGCCCGTAGTTACGGGCTCGAAAATGGCGATTCCCGGTTCAACGGTCAACGTCGGTAGACTCGTAACCCCGAGCGGAGCCCAGGGTCCCCAAGGGGTCATCGGCTCGACCGGCGGGACCGGCCCGACCGGGCCGACCGGAGCGACCGGACCGCCTTCCGTTACGACGACGACGAGCGTCTTTACCGTTCCTCCGATCGGGGCGACGACGACGGTTAACGTCGCGAATCCGAGTTGGATCGTCATCGGGGAACTGCTTTACGTATCGACGGCGGGCGGAACGACTTCGGCGGGCGCTTTACAGGTTACGGCGATTAACGGGAATACGATTACCCTCCTTAATCCGAATCCTCCTTCGGTTATCCCCCCGGCGGATTCTACCCAGGCGGGCCTCCTTAATCAGGTCTCCGGGAATACGACGGACTTCGTCGACGGAACTAACCATAGTCAGGCGTTATCTCCGGTTATTTGGTACGCTCGGCAACGGAGTTTCAACGCCATCGGTAACCCCAACTTCGAGATCGACCAGAGGAACGTCGGAACGGGGATAGTTAATATTGCTGCCAGTGCTTTTGCAATCGATCGTTGGCAAATAGCTAAAGTCGGGACCCATACCGTTAATACGCAGCAGGAAGCGGGATCGGTATTTGGCTATAATTTTTGCTACGGTCAGAACCGGCTTTTATTACAATTAATTACGACGGAGGCCTCGCTAGGCGCGGGCGATTATATACAGCTCGTTCAGACGATTGAGGGGCCGGTCTGGCGGGAAATTTCTAACTATCCTTTTTCGATCTCGCTCTACGTCTATAGCGACGTCGCCTTAAAATTCGCTCTAGCGATACGCGGCGGAAGTCTTTCCCTAGTTAAACTTTGTACGGTTCCCGCCGCGACCTGGACCTTAGTTACCTTACCTAATATTCCGGCTCCGACGACGGCGTTCCCGCTTACTCCCGGAACGTCGGCGAGTTCGATTTCTATTACCTTATCTTGCGGAACAACTTATATAGCTCCGACGGCGGATACTTGGGTCTCCGGAAATTATATCGGGGCTCCGGGGATGGATAACTGGTCGAGTAAGGCGACCGGTAGCGGGTTCCGGATCGGCTTCGTCCAATTAGAACCGGGCCCGCTCTGCTCGATCCCGATCGATAAGCCGTTCACGGCGAATTATGACGAATGTCTCCGCTACTTCCAGAAATCGTACGCTTATAGCGCTCGGCCCGGTGCGACTGGAATAGGTGGAGGGATGGTAGGAGGGTTTCCATTGGTTTCCGGTTGGAATATGGGTACCGTTCGATTTGTAAAACCGATGGCAAAAGCTCCAACGGTAACTTATTATAATCCGCAAAACGGGGCCGCGAACGGAATATACGGCTGGCCTTCCGCTACTAATTATTCAGTGGGACAACAAACTCCTTGGGGGGTCTCAACGACCGGATGGGAAGGTTGGAATATTGGAGCCAGTCCCGCCTATGTCGCGGGGGATGTAACCTTTCTTCATTATACCGCCGATACCGGCTGGTAAAACTTTTTTATGGCAGTAGCCCCAGGTACAGCGGTTCCGGGAACGATCGTCGCGGTCGGGGCGACCGCTACGACCGGCGGAGCCCAGGGAGTCCAGGGCATAAAAGGGGCGGACGGGACGAGCGTCGCGATTAAAGGGACCGTCCCGACCTATACGAACCTTCCGGCGAGCGGGAATACCTACGGCGATTTATGGATAACGGCGGATACCGGACACGGGTGGGTATGGTCCGCGCCCGGGACCTGGGTCGACGTCGGCCCCCTCCAGGGTCCGGTCGGCCCCGCCGGTCCCGTAGGTCCGGTAGGCGCGACCGGCCCGACCGGATCGGTAGGGCCGCCCGGTAGTACCGGTCCGCAAGGCTCCTCCGCCTTTACGACGGTCTCTAGTTTTACCGTCCCTAACGTCGGATCGACGGTGCAGGTTACCTTTACCGACGCGAGCTGGATAGCGGTCGGGGAGATGATTTATATTGCGACGGCGGGCGGGGCGACCTTAGCGGGCGCTCTCCAGGTAACCGGGAAGACGGGGAACCTCGTTACTCTTCTTAATCCGGCGACGATCTCGGCGATCCCTCCGGCGAGTACGACGGCGTCCGGTCTCCTTAATTCGGTTTCCGGTACTCCGACCGATTACGTCGGAGGAGATAACGCTACCCATCCGCTCCCGATGCAGCCTTTTCACTGCGGACGGTTAGTCGTTCCGGGAACTTCTCCTTCTACTACCGTCCAGTTCGTCCCTTATAAGGGGGACCTTATTAAGATTAACGGGGTCCTTTATAATATTCCGGCGGCTGGAGTTAGCGCGACGGGGACTAACCTTTATTTAGAGGGGGTAGCGGGTAGTTCGTTAGTTGGGAGCACGGTTTATGCCGTTTATATTTTTAATAACGCCGGGACTTTAACCTTAGATTTTTCGGCGACGACGACTCACGTTACCTCCTCTACGCCGGGTAACGTCGGGGTCGAGATTAAGACCGGCGACGATACCCGGAGTTTTATCGGGCTCGTCTATACCGCCTCGTCGGCTCCCTTCTTTAACGACCAGATTCAGTATCGGTACACCCGATCCTGGTTTAACCGGGTGGGCTGCGCCTATAGTTTTTACGGGGCGGTTAATATTGGTGCTAACGCTAATAAAGCCGCTTTTATCGTAGTCTTATTTAAGGGGGAATCGCTCGTCTCGGTAGGAACCTGGTACGGGACCGGGAGCGTCGCCGATAATCTATTTCTCCGGATGTACGACGGAATTAGCGGCTCTTTTGCGGGTACCGGGGTTACGACGTTTAATACGACTTCGGCCTACGTAGGTATGTCGGTTACGGCGAGCGGAACCGCGACTACCGATTGCGCGGTAACCGCTACTTATAACGCTTATTCACAAAGCGGAAACGCGGTCGGGACCGGTACCGGATCTATGATTTCTACGGTTATCCTCGCTTAAAAGAAAATTTATGGCAAACGCTCCAGGTCAAGCGGTTCCCGGTACGGTTGTCGTCGGCGGCTCGCTCGCTTCCCCAGGCGGCCCTCAAGGCACTACCGGCTCGATCGGTCCGATCGGGAATACCGGGCCGGTCGGCCCTCCCGGCCCCGCCGCCGCGACGACGACGGTTAGTAGCTTAACCGTTCCGAATACCGGAGCGACGACGACGGTTACGGTCGGCGACGCGAGCTGGGTAACGGTCGGGCAGATGATCTATATAGCGAACGCCGGGGGTAGCTCCTTAGCCGGGGCGCTCCAGGTAACGGCGAAGAACGGTAATATCCTTACCCTCCTTAACCCGGGAACCGTCTCGGCGATTCCCCCGGCGGATAATACCCAATCCGGGCTCCTTAACCAGGTTTCGGGGAATACCACCGACTTTGTCGACGGAACGAACCATTGCCAACCGTTAGCGCCGGTTATTTGGAGCGTACGGTCGCGCTCTTATAGCTCGATCGGGAACCCCAATTTCGAGGTCAACCAGAGGGTCTGGGCGATCGGGGCCCCCGTTCTTCCGGCGGTTAGCGGGGCTTTTTTAGTCGATCGCTGGTCGGTAGTCCGGAGCGCCGGGATCTCCGCTACTTTTACGATCGGACCGAGTAGCGGGACGATCGTCGCTCCCGGGAGTAAGTTTATGCTTGGGGGTCAGGTCCTCGTTATTCAGCTAGCTACCCAGCAAACGACTCTCGCCGCTAGCGATTATTTCCAAGTTCTACAATTCGTCGAAGGGTCGGCTTTCCGGGAGTTGCAACAAGACGTCCATTCGATCTCTCTTTTAGTTAATACTAATGCCGCGCTTAACTTTAGCGTTGCCATAAGAGACGCCGGACTTTCCCAAAGTCTAGTTATCCCGGTGAGCGTTCCGAGCGGGGTTAGTTTAATCGCGCTTCCGAACTTACCGGTCTGGCCTTCGGCGTTTTCTAATATTACCTCCGGCGCGGTCGGTTATTCTTTAGCTATTTGCCTAGCGGCGGGGAGCACCTTTACCGCTCCCGCGACCGGCTCCTGGACGAGCGGAAATTTCCTCGGCGCTCCCGGTATGGATAATTTCCTCGCCAAGCCGGTCGGAACGAATATCGCGCTCGCTTTCGTCCAGCACGAATCTGGACCGCAATGTACTTCGCTTATCGATAAGCCGTTCGCGTCGAATCTGAATGAATGCCTCCGCTATTACGCTAAGAGTTACGCTTACGTGACGGCGGCGGGGACGGGAGTCGCCGCCGGGGAGGCTTGGTTTAATGCTAGTGGTACTACTACCTTTGCTTTCGGCTACGCGCCTTTTCCTTTGCCTATGGCAAAGAGCCCGACCGTTACGGCCTACAATTCTCAGACCGGCGCGATTAACGGCGCGCAGTCTTTTCCTAACGGAACTAATGTAACCGGGATTACCGTTTCGAATAATGAGAGATCGATCGGCTATATCTCCGGGACTTTAGTCTCCGGACAGATGTATCGCTTCCATTTTACCGCCGATACCGGCTGGTAGGTAAATAATTTTTATGCCCGCTCCAGGTCAAGCAGTTCCCGGTACGGTGGTCGCTCCCGGAGCCCTTACGTCTCCCGGCGGAGCTTCCGGTACGACGGGAGTCGTCGGTCCGTTAGGGCCGGTCGGTCCGGTCGGCCCGACCGGCCCTCCGGCGGTTACGACGACCTCTGCCGATTTTACCGTTCCGAATATCGGGGCGACGACGACGGTTACCGTTCTCGACGCGAGCTGGGTCGTCCTAGGGCAAATGGTCTACGTCGCTAACGCGGGCGGGGGGACCTCCGCCGGAGCGCTCCAGGTTACCGCTAAAGCGGGCAACCTTCTTACCCTTTTAAATCCGGCGACGATCTCGGCGATTCCTCCGGCGAGTAGTACCACGCCCGGGTTAATGAACGTACTAAGCGGTCTTTCGACCGATTACGTTGGAGGGGATAATGCTTGCCACGTTTTGTCGGTTGGGCCGGTACGCTCCTATAACGCGATCGGTAACCCCACCTTCGAGGTCGATCAGCGCCGGGTAGGTAGCGCGATTTCCCTCGGGCCGGGCGTTAACCAGTCCAATTATATGGATCGTTGGAACGCCTCTTCGGGCGGCACCATGACCTACACCGTTCAACAGATCCCGGCTAACGTCCTACTTCCCGGGACTAATTTCTTTATTACTTCGAAAATCTGCCGCTTTACCTTGACGACCGCCCAAGCGTCTTTAGGTGCAAGCGACTTTGCGTCGTTTCAGTCCATCGTTGAAGGACAAGCCTTGCGGGAGCTTTTAGGCGACGTAACTTCGGTTTCGCTCCTAGTTCGATCGAGCGTCGCTAATGTAAAATTCGGTCTTTCTTTCTGGGATAGCCCAGGCAATTACGGGTTAGTAAAATTATGCACTTGCGGGGCGGCTAATACTTGGACTCTTATTCAATTCCCTAACCTTCCGATTTGGACGCCTAGCGGCACTTTTCCCGTAACCCCCGGCTCTTACGGGTATTCTTTGCAAATTGTCTTAGCGGCGGGCTCTAACCAGATGTTTCCCGCTAACGATGTTTGGGTAGCTACCCCTAAATATGGCGCGGTCGGTCAATCGAATTTCTCCGCCAATGCAGTCAATTCGACCTTCGATATTGCCTTCGTCCAGCACGAACCCGGGCCGGTTTGTAATCCCTTAATCGATAAGCCGTTCAACCAGAATTATGATGAATGTCTCCGCTACTATCAGAAAAGTTATGAGTACAGTACGGCAATAGGAAATACTACCGGTGGAAATATGATTTTTGGGGTTATTTCGGCAAGTAACCTCAGTTACATTATCGGTCTTCCGAATTTCCTTAAACCCCTAGCTAAAACCGTAACCCCGACGGTTTATAACGCTAATACTGGGGCGGTTAATTCGGTTTACAATAGTTCGAGCGGGGCCTCGGCAACCACCGGTACGGTTTACGCCGGACAAAAAGGTCTTTCGTTAATCAATCTCGCTACGAATCAAGTAGCCGGGAATCTAATGTCCTTCGGATACACCGCCGATACCGGCTGGTAATTAAAAAATTTTATGGCAACTCCAGGTCAAGCAGTTCCCGGAACCTTAGTTACCGCCGGAGCGGCGACGGTTTCCGGCGGCCCGCAGGGGACGCAAGGGGCGACCGGCCCGACGGGACCCCGGGGGAATACTTGGTTTAACGGGGCCGGGCCGCCTCCGGCGACGATCTCGGGAGCGGTCCCCGGGGATTATTACCTCGATACGGTCGCGGGAGACGTTTACCTCGTAAGCTAGGTATGCCGAATACGAAGGTCTTTAACATGGTCGGTCCGACCGGAGCGACCGGCGATACCGGAGCGATCGGAGCGACCGGGAACCAAGGCCCGATCGGGAATACCGGGCCGACCGGAGATACCGGTCCGACCGGGCCGACGGCGCTAAGTACCGACGCCGGGAATCTCGCGACCCTCGGGAGCGATAGCCTTCTCTATTCGCCGCTTCCGGCGACGCCCCCGCTCGCGGATAATACCCAAAGCGGGCTCCTCCGCCAAACCTCCGGTTTAACGACCGATTTTCTCGACGGAAGTAATCATTATCAAGACCTCGCGACCGTTCTAAGGCCGGTTATTTGGAGCTACCGTTCCCGCGCCTATAACGCCCTCGGTAACCCCAACTTCGAGATCGATTCGCGGACGGTCGGCGGAGGGTGCGTAGGGGGAGCGAATACTTGGGCGCTCGATCGTTATACCTGGGGTAAAAACGGGGGAACGACTATGGCCGCGTCCGCCGTTCAGACGGCGGGACCGGTCCTCCTTCCGGGTACCAGCTATTCTATTTCGAGTAAATTCGTCCGGGTTACCTTAACCGCCGCTCAGGCGAGTTTAGCCGCTCCCGATATCTTCTGGTTTAACCACTTCGCCGAAGGCCCCTCTTTACGGGAACTCATCGGCAACGTTCATTCGTTACAGGTCCTCGTCCGCTCTAGCGTCGCGGGTTTAAATTTCGGGTTAGCGATCCGGGATTCGGCGACGACTTATTCCTTAACTAAGCTAGCGACGATTCCTTCCGCGAATACCTGGACGCTAGTCCAATTTCCCGCTTTACCCCTCTGGACTTCGAGTGCGACTTGGGGGGTAATGCCGGGAACGAACGGTTACCAGTTTAGTATTACGCTCGCTTGCGGGACGACGTATATGTCTTCGGCGAATAATAGTTGGGTAGCGGGCAATTTCGTCGGGGCTCCGGGACAGTCTAACTTCGCCGCTTCGGCGGTTAACTCGACCTTCGACGTCGCCTTCGTCCAGCATGAGCCGGGGCCGGAATGTACTTCGTTAATAGACTTAGATTTCCAAACTAACCTTACCCAGTGCCAGCGCTACTTCGCGAAGTCGATCGGGTATAACGGGGTCGTTCCGAATGGGAGTTGGAAGAATATGGGTAACCACGTTTCGGGAGGCGCGGGCCGCTCCAATATCCGGTTCCCGGTGGAGATGGCGATTCCTCCGACGGTAACCCTTTACGATAATACGACGACCGTTAACGCGGTTTATATCGAGCCGGGCGGATCGATTACCGGAGCGTCGGCCTCCCAACCTACTCAGTCCGGGGTGCAAGGCTTTAACTATCCCAGTCAGGCGAGCTGCCCGGTCGGGTCTTCTATTCTCGGGCAGTGGAAGGCGGATACCGCTTGGTAGGGTTAAAAAACGAAATGCCGAATACTAAGATAGCGACGATTAAAGGTCCGGTTGGGCCGAAAGGGGATACCGGGGATACTGGGTCGACCGGAAATACTGGGCCGATTGGGGTTACCGGCGGGAAGGGTTTAACCGGGCCCGTCGGGCCGGTCGCGGTAAGCGCGGATACGAATAACGCCGCGACTTTAGGGAGCGATTCGAAGCTCCTCGTTCCGGCGGTTCCTTTTCCGATCGCCGACGCGACGAAAAACGGCCTCCTCCGGAAGGTTAGCGGGAATACGACCGATCTCGTCGACGGAACGAATCATACCCAGGATTTTACCGCCGCCCTTAAGCCGACGATCTGGAACGTCCGGCTTAATTCCTACAACGCGATCGGGAACCCGAATTTCGAGGTCGATCAGGCGAATATCGGCGCGCAGGTTACCGGCGGTCGGGTCGCCGATCGCTGGATCCTCGGGGTTAACGGGACGGCGGTCGTTACCGGGTATCAGACTCCGTACGGTAGCGGGGGAGTCGTTATTCCGGGGACGAATTACGTTATTAGTTCCCAGACGGTCCGGCTTTTTATCTCGACGACGCAAGCCAGCTTTACCGGAAGTAACTACATCCAGTTTTATACCTGGTTAGAGGGGCCGTTCTGGCGGGAGCTTTCGCAAGGGGTTCATTCCCTTTCGATCCTCTGCCAATGCTCGGTTTCCCCTTTTACCTTCGCGGTCGCTTTACGCGATATGGGAGCCAGTAGCCAGACGACCCGGAGCCTCGTCCTTCCCTTTACCTATAACGCCGGAGGAGGGGTTTTACAGCTTCTTACCGCCCCTAATTTACCCGCTTTCCCTTCCGGAAATTTTACGACCGCTCCCGGAGTAGCGAGTCTACAGCTTTCGATTACCCCCGCGTGCGGGCCGACTTATAGCGCCCCGACTTCCGGCCCGACCTGGCAGAACGGGAATTTTATCGGCTTTACCGGGCAAGGGAATCTCGCCGCAACCAGCGCGGCCTCTCTTTATATCGCTTTCGTCCAGCACGAACCGGGTCCCTATTGTACTCCGCTTATCGATCTTCCTTTCCCGAAAAATTTGCGATCCTGTCAGCGCTACTTCGCGAAGGGGGCGAGTTATAATGTTAAACTTCCGACGAGCGGTAATAATTATCGTTGGATCGGGAGCCATATCCAGGGTACCACCGCCGTCCGGTGCAATGTCCATTATCCGGTCGATATGGCGACGAGTCCGGTTGTTACTATGTACGATTACCTCGCGAATCTTAATCAGGTCTACCTAGAGACGATCGGGAACGTCGCGATCGCTTCGGCGGGAGGCGACTCCGCTGGGATACTTTCGGTTGCCTTATCCGCCGCCCAGACGACTACCTATCAAGGGTCGGCGGTTCTAGGCCAGTGGAAGGCGGATACCGGCTGGTAGTAGTAGTAAAAATTTTTATGCCGAATACGAAGATCGGGAACGTTCGGGGAGCGAAGGGGACGAAAGGGGCGACCGGCGGGACCGGGAATACCGGCTCGCAGGGGCCCCCGGGGAATACCGGCTTAACCGGAGCGACGGGGCTTCCCGGCCCCCGGGCGGTTAGCGCGGACGCGAATAATAAGGCGGTCCCCGGCTCGGATAGCCTCGTTTACGTCGCTACGCCGTCCGTCGCTTTAGCTAATCCTTCGGCGAACGGCCTTCTTCGGACGGTTAGTGGGAATACGATCGACTATATCGACGGGACTAATAATAGTCAATCGAGCGCCGGGACCGTTTTACCGGTTATTTGGAACGTCCGGACGCGGAGTTATAACGCCCTTCACAACCCCAATTTCGAGATCGACCAAGGGAATACTACGACTAACTTTATTACGGCGGTACAACCCCGACAGTCGGCGGACCGCTGGATTCGGGGAAGCGGGGGAAGCGCCGTCGTCGGGACCCGGATCGTCCCGGTAAACTACGTTACCGCTCCGGGTTCCTCCGCCGTTATTACCCGGAGCTACCTCGAAATTAACGTCTCGACCGCCCAGGCTAGCCTCGCCGCTACGGACCTTTACATTTTAAATCAAGTTATCGAAGGCGGTAACGCCCGGGCGATGATTGGGGACGTAACCTCTCTTTCGATCTTAGCGAATAGTAACGTACTCAACGCGAAATTTTCGCTCGCCATTCGCGACTCGACGAATAAAGTCTCCTACGTCGTTCCGGTAACTTTAACCGGGAATGTCTGGCAACTAATTACCTTTCCGAATATCCCGGTCTTTTCGAGCGCTAATAGCGCCTCTTATCCGCTTACCCCCGGAACGATCGGTTATCAGGTCGCGATCGTCCTCGGGGCCGGATCGACCTATACGACTCCGGCGATAAATTCCTGGCAGAACGGGAACTTCCTCGCCGCTCCGGGGCAAAGCTTTCTCGGAGCGACCGGTTCTCTTCTAATCGCCTTTATCCAGCACGAGCCCGGCCCTTATTGTACTAGTCTAATCGATTGCCCCTTTCAAGAAAACCTTCTTAATTGCCAACGCTATTTCGCGAAATCGAACGGCTATACCCGGGCGACTCCGACGAATAATGATTGGCAGAATCTAGGCCAGTTTCTCGGGGCGACGAGCGCCCAGACGACGATCCGCCTAAGTATCGCTTTTCCGGTCGATATGGCGAAAGTTCCGACGATGACTCTTATCGATAACGCGACCAATCTCGGGACTCTCTACGTCGACGGGGTAGGGGGAAATTTAGCGGCTTCTCCCGGGCTCGTTACGACGAGCCATTGCGGACAGGCCAGCCTAGCGACCGGGGTAGCTTACCCCGCGAATGCGGCGGTCTTAGGACAATGGCGGGCGGATACCGGATGGTAGTAGATTCTTTAAGCGTCGTAATCGCGGATCTGGTGCATGTGCTCTAAATCGAAGGTCCGGCTAAAACCGACCCGGTTCCGGGGAGCGAAAGACGGGAGCGGCGCTTTCCCGGATTTCCGGTAACGGTTCGCGATTACTTCGACTTTTTCTTCGGGCGCGATCGCGTAGACGATCCCTTCGATCGCGTTCCAGCGGCGCGGGTTCCGGGTTACTTTCCGGAAGAGAGCGCGGAAAACCGGCGGCTCGACGGTCGGATCGTAGATGTAGACGTCCGCTCCGGGCTTTAGCGCTTCGAGGGAATCGAAAGATTCTAACGGTTTCCAATCGTTAAAGGAAAGATCCATCGTTTTCGATACATTTCGCCTTTCCCTTTTATAGAACCGCTCTCTTACTTTTTCGCCCCCTCGTCCCATCCGCTAATCGTATGCATATCCTCGATATTTAAGGTTTTAAACGCTTCGATTATTTTCTGGTACGAGAGGTCGAAAACCGCGACCCATTCCGGGAAGTTCGGCGCTAATTCCGCCGGGAAGGAGGCCGGGACCGTTTCGAACGGGTAGGCCTTCTTCGCTAACTCGTGCCATCCGCTCGCCTTATTAAAGAAGCCCGCCTTCATTAAGACGCCCCGCTTCTTACCGTAAAATTTCGAACTCGCGGCGAAGATAAATTCGAGTTCAAGCGTAAGCCGGATATTGCGCTGGTTGTATAAGGAGTCGCTCTTCCAGGCCAGTAGGATACAGTCGGCTCCCGGAACCGCGTTTACCATTATTTTCTCCCGTTCCCATTCCGGGATCTTTTTCTCGACCCGGTCGAAGGTAAGATCCGAAAGATCTAAGGTCGCGGTGGGCCGGGCGACCGCTTCGTCCCATCCCGAGATCGTATGCATCGTCTCTACGTCCGGAGTTGTATAAAATAGGCGGTGAAAGATCTGGCGATAGACTTCTTCCATTACCGGATAAGCTCCCTCCTTCGGTAAATTCCGGAGTGCCATCTTATCGATCGGTCGGGAGGCGTAGGCGAGGAGGTTTTTTATCGCCTCCGGAAGCGACGATTCCCGGTCGGTTAGTTCCCGGAGTTCGCCGTAGCTCTTTAGTCCTTTTCCCCGGGGAATATCGATTACAAACGCGATATCGTTTTCCCGGGTCGTATAATTTCCCATCCATCTCATTACGATCCCCGGGACCGCCTCCCCCGGCTTTAACGGGTAATAGTCGCTATCGAAACTAACGAGGAGCCGGTCGTAGTCCGGGTTGTTATCGCAGTAGAGATCCTTCTTCCCGGCGAGATAGTTTAAGGCGTTATAGAACCCGGCCTTATCGAATTTAAGGGGTTCTTTCCCGTGCCCGTAGGCGCGGATCGTTAGACTCTCAGTTATTCCGGACGAGGAGCTTTTCATCGGCGTCGATAATCGTTTTACTTTCGTCCCATCCCGAGATCGTATGCATCGTTTCGATATCCGGGGTCGGAGTAAAGAAACCGATTACCTCCCGGTAAAGAGCGTCGAGTTTTTGGAAGTGGAAGTTGTCGGTATCCTTAACCGCTTTGTAGGCGACGTGACTGTAGAAGTAGAGCTTACTCTTGCGAGCGGCCCCCGACGGGGAATAGAGAATAAGGTCTTTTCGAATATCGTCTAAAGTCGGGAAAAATTTTTCCTTACTAGAGCCGAAAGACATGCCTATGGTGAAGGTTCCGTGCTTAATACCGACGATATAGTTCGCGTTAAATTTCCCCTCCCTAATCTCCACTTCCACGGTTAGCATTAAATGGAAGACGTACTTCCGTCCGCCCTTTCCGGGAACGGTAATCTTCGCTCCGACCTCCCCTCCCGTATTCAACCAGACGGAATACTTATACCCCCACGGCCACTCGTCGTAATCCATCTGGACCGCGTCGCCTTTCGTTTCCGCCCATTTCTTTAATTTTTCGAAATCCGCCGGAGTAAAAGTCGAGCGGGAATTTACGCTCTCGTCCCAACCGCTCATCGTATGCATCGTCTCGACGTCCGGGACGGAATGGAAAAGACGGCGGACGATCTCCGAGTAAAAGGCCGAGAGCGGCGGAAGAGCGAATTTAAATTTCCGGGCCCGATTCCGGTTAAGGAGAGCTTGTTGATCGATTAAGGTAGGGAGCGAATTAAGCGGCTCTTTCGCGGTTTTTCCGTAAAGCCGGAGCGACATCGTAAAGCCGTGAAAGAAGAAGTAGCCGGTTGTAAATTTATTATCGTAGAAGATGAGTTGTAGTTTCGCTTCCCCGGTATCGCGGGTTATCTCGACGAGATCTCCTTCGAAAGCGGAGACGGTAACGCCGTCGGCGGTCTTCGCCCAGGCGACGACGTCTTTAAGCGTTTCCGGATCGACCGGATAGCCTTCTTCCGGGACCGGGAGATATCTTAGGACCCGCCCTTTCGCCTCTTCGTAAGGGCCGGTACTCTCGGTATCGATAACGACTAAGGCGGGGAAGGATCGCGCCCCGAGGATCCGTAAAGCGTCGAAACGATGGCCCCCTTCGAGAATGTAGGGGCCTTCCTTATCGATAATAACGATTAAAGGATCGATCTCTCCGGAGGCTTTAATCCGTTCGGCGAGATCCCGCGTCCGCTTTTCTTCCGAGACGGAATAAAAGGAGAGTTTCCCCATCGAGTCGAAGGAGGAAAAGGAGACTTCGCGGATCCCTTTTAAGATTTCGTACTCGTTTAGGGAGGAGCTAATCGATCCCGTATTCGCGATCTTCTCCCCGACGGTCCGTCCGTCGACTTCCGGCCCGGCTAACGGATATTCCGAATCGTAGTTTCCGGTCCTCTCGGTCATCCGCCGGATTATCGCCTCGTCCCAGCCCGAGATCGTATGCATCGTCTCGATCTCCGGGACGTCCGAGGCTCCGACGTTCGCCGCCCGGACGTCGTCGACCGCGACCTCGCCGTCGTAACGCCGGATCGGAGTGAAATATTTAACCTTCGCGAAGAGGGCCGTTCCCATATTCGTTTTCTTCCGGACCCGACCGAGAAAGAGAGCCGGGTTTAGCGTCCCGTCGTCCCCGTTCCTTACGACGACGTTCGTCCCTCGTTTTAAGGCGTCGAAAGCTTTAAGACTTAGCGGCTTCCACTCCTCCTCCCGGGCTTCGTCCCAGCCCGAGATCGTATGCATCGTTTCGATCTCCGGAGCCTTAACCTTCCGCATATTCTCGGCTTCCGTCCAAACGAACGTCGTCTCCGCCCCGTCGCTTTTCCGGCTCGCGTGGACGACCGTAAGACCGCGCTCGGTTTGCTCGACCTTATCGACGATCCAGATATGCTTATTATCCCAGACGAGATACTGGAACTCGTCGCCCGGCGCTAGCCGGTTAAACTCCTCCATCGTCATATCCCCTTCCGGAAAATCCTCGTCGTAATCGCGACCTTCGTCCCATCCGGAGATCGTATGCATCGTTTCGATTTCCGGAGGAGCTTTGACCTCCTTAAAAATTTTTAAGATCTCCCGGTACATCGTCTGGAATTGTTCGAATAGTAAATCCATTCCCGCCGGTAACCCGTAGATATGAGGGAGCTTCGCCGGTAAACGGGGCGCGGGTACGGTCGCCGTCTTCCATTCTCCTTCGATAAAAGTTCCGAGAAGGATAAACTTTTCCCCGACGTAAAAATGTAATTCTAACGTTTGTTGCTTATTGCGGCCCGGCGTTAACGACGGCTCTTTAAAAATTACCCAAGACCAACCCCCCGGAAACGACCTCGAATTGGTATTCGAGACGGGATTAAAGGAAGCTTCCCGCCCTTTCCGGCTTCCTTTCCAACGAGCGATTACCGCTTCTAACTCGGGTAACGCCGCTTCCCAGAGATCCTCGGAGCCTTTCGTAACGGCCTCGTCCCAGTTTGAAACCGTATGCATCGACGCGATCTCGGGCGTCGGCGGGAAGAGGCGGCGATGGATCTCGGCGTAGAGCCCGGAAAGTTTACCGAGACTCGGCTCTTTCTTCCGGAATTTACGGAGCGAGTTAATCGTTACCGGACGGATTACCCCGCGTTCTAGCTCGACGAGCGCGGCGTCGAAATCGTACTGCTCCGGATGGATAATAAAAGAGACGACCGTTTCGACGAATTGCGGCGGAAGAGCCCCTAATCTTCCCGAAAAGGAACGGGAACTCGCCCCGGATTTCGACCGGGGAATCGCTAGCTCGAACCGGCAATAGGTTTTTAACCGTACCCACGACATCGAAATCCAAGCTCCCGGAAAGAGGGTACTCGGGATTTTTACCCGGAACGATTCGCCGCTTCGCCCGGCGACCCGGATCGTTTCGCTTTCGAGCGACTTCTCCGCCCATTCCAACGTCGTCTTAAAATCCCGCTCCTCCGCCGTTAACGGTTCGCCGGATCTTTCGAAGAGAAGGACGTCGTTCGCGATTATTCCTTCGACGCCGCTCTCGTCCCACCCCGATATCGTATGCATCGACCCGACCTCGGGCGTCTTAACCTCCTTAAAGAGGCGGACGACTTCGACCCAGAGTTCTTTCCCTTCCGCGAACCGCTCGTCGCCGGTTATCCCTTCGTAGGTTAACGGGAACCGGTCGGGAAGGATTATCGTCTCCTCGGTTAGGTATTCGGGCGGTTTATCGATCTCTAGCTCGACCCGGATTTCGGCGATCTTCGGGGAATTAACCGGGAGCGGGGTTAAGGCGATATTAAAGCCCGGGTCGCCTTCGGCCCGGTAAAGGGTAATACGAGCCGACTGTTCATGGAAAACGATCCGGGGGTCAATAGCGGAAGCCCGGTGACCAATGCGGCGCCAGTCCCGGTTCGTCATCTCCGAGAAATCCTCGGTCGGGTAACGCCGCGTCCCTTCGTCCCAGTTACTAACGGTATGCATAGATCCGATCTCGGGCGGAGGCCGTAAAATAGCGAGGAAACCTTCGTAAGCCACCTTCATCCGCCGGTAAACGCTTCCGGGGATATTCTCGATCTCCGAAGCGGCCCCGACGTTCGTAATGTAGTCCTCGAAATGATCCGGGGCGGAGGCGTAATCGGGGCCGGGATGACCTTTTTCGAAGATGAGGTGGATTTCCTCCTGCCCGAAATAGAGTTCCGCCCGGGCGGCGGTATCGGTCGCCCGCCCCCAGTCGAAGGTAAACTCGTACCAGGCGCTCTCCGTCTCCCCTTTCCGGAAAAGAGCTTCCGCGCTAAATTCTTTCGGGAAATTCCTCCGGGCCCAGTCCGCCGCTCTCTTCCGGTTTTCGAGCGGTACGGTCCAGGTTTCCGTTAACCTCCGGCGGCTCTCGTCCCAGCCCGAGATCGTATGCATCGTTTCGATCTCGGGGACCGAGGGTCCGGCTACTAGGAATTCGAACATCTTCTTTAGAAGCGGCGCATAAGGGATAAGATGTTTCGCGGTACGGGAAATCTGTCGTAATTCCCGCCGTAGTTTTCCTTTTTCGCTCGCGCTCGCGAAATAGGTTGGATCTCCGGCGGCGGCTTTTAGTAAACTCGGAGCGATAGTTAGGAGATCCTCGAAATCGGGGTCCTTTATCGAATCGAGAATTTCGCTTCGCGAATCGAGTGGGCTGATCATCCAGCGTTCCCTATTCACATTCAGAGAGGCATAAAAATCGTACTGGAATTCTTTCGGTTGACCGTCGAATTGCTGTACGGAGACCGTTAGAATCCGGAGCCCGTCTAAGGAGAATAGGTTTTTATCGCTTAGATGTAGAAGGATCTCTAAAAGGACCGGATTCGTCCGGGAAGGGATAGAAATAGAGGTCTCGACCCCTAACCAAAGACCTCCGCCCCCGCCTTTTATTTTCCACTTCTTCGCTTCGGCGGCGGACTTTAATTCGGCGATATTCCTGGGTGTTATCTCCCAGTCCACGCTTTCCGTTAACGTCCGGCTCTCGTCCCATCCGCTAATCGTATGCATCGTCTCGACCTCGGGCGCGTTTCCGCCGATTATCGCGACGGTCGAATTATAGGCCTCCCGCATCTTCGGATAATCGGGCTCGGTTTTCGGGATCCGGGCGAGGGCGTAGCTCTGGGTCTTATTTAACATATGTCCGAAAAGGAAACCGTAGAAGTTCGGGACCGAGATCCTCTTAATTAAGGCGTCGAAATCGGTATCGCCCCGGGTTAAATGAATTTGGGCGTCGATCCGGGTAACGTTTCTCTTTACGCCTAAAGGGACGGAGGGGAGGGAGAGATGAAACTCGGTATGATCGTCGCCGAAACTAAACGTCATCCATACTTCCCGGTCGGGAAAGCGGCTCGCGAAGGTAAGTTCGACCGCTCCGGTTTTTCCTTCGAAGACCGGATTGAAGGTGTAGACCTTAAACCCTTTCCGGTTTAAAAGGTCGACCGCCCGGACGAGATCTTCGGTACTCGCGACGACTAAGGGTTCCGACGGTTTAAATAAGGGCATTTTTAGGCGAACCCCGGTTGGTCGCGGTTAAAGTAAAAATCGCGGTTACTGTATTTGGTCGTACAGGGGTCGATATGAAAGAAGTAGAGCCAGTATTCGGCGACGGCGAAATGGCCCGCGCACTCGTTACAGAGGGTGAGCGCGGTATCGGTATCGAGAAATTCGAGCGGGACCGTCTTCCGGCAGACCGGACAGTTCCCTACTCCGGGCTTTCTTAATTTTTTAAGGGCGGTTACTTTCACTCACTCCTCTTTTTCTTCCTCTAGCTACCCGAGGAGAATAAATACGAAAAATATGCCGAAGAAGATCCCGCCGAAAACGAACCATATTATCGTCGGATTTAGTTTCCCGTCCGAACGCGATCCCTCGGAAATGGTTACCGGAACGACCCGGTACAGTATCTGGTTGTCGATGTCGAGCCAGCTTTACGCCCGGTTCCTTACGGCGGCGGGCGTTAATCCCTCGAAATCGGAAGCCGAACGGTTCGCGACCGTGGCTTTTGAGTTGACCGATATTTATCTTAAAAAGCTCGATAGCGAGGTCGCGAAAGATATCGAATCCTTTCCTCCTCCGCCGCCGGTCGCTTCGAAGAATTCCGCGTAGAGAAAGAAAGAAAGAAAGAGAGATGAATGGCGAGGTATTACGTATTACTCTCCGAAGTAGCTCGGAAAGCGCGTAAGACTTATGTTTGCTGTCATTGCGCGGAGCCGATCGTTAAAAATGAAAAATACATCTTTACCTCGATCGCGATCGCGGGCACGGTCCAGGCGGACCGTTGGCATGAAGATTGCCGGGGCGCGGTCGAGCGCTGGGAAGAGAAAAATTGGCCCGGCTGGACGCCGGGAAAATACCGGCGGGGGACGGTAAGGAGGCGGTGGGGGTAAGGAAGCGGTTCTTATAGGAAGTATGCGCATCGCAGCGATCTACTTTCCGACGTCGAGCGTCGGTGGGATTAATAGCGTTCTCGTCGCCCTCCGGAAGGCCGCCCTCGACGAGGGGGATACCTTCGAGGTTATCGAGTCCGGGATCCAGGCGACCGTCTCGGCGGGAAAATTCGCCGAACCGGTCTTAATCCGGGGCGGGGATACCTTTATTACGGTCCACGGTCGCGCCTCGCATCATCCCTCCCAGATCGCCGATACCCGCCGATTTTTAGAGGAGAATTACGACGCTCTTTATTTCGCCTATCTCGTCCCCCATCCGACAAAGGACTACCTCGAACCTTTCTTCCTAGAGCTTTATACCGCGACCCGGCTACCGAAGGTCGCCTTTATTACCGATGCGTACTGGGATACGTATGCGGAGTGGGGCGTCGAGGCGCTCCCCTGGGTAGCGAAAACGTTCGTTACGAACCCGGCTTACGCGGAGCCGATTATCGCCGCCGGGCATGCGGTCGAAGCGACGAATACCCCGTTCTACCCGTTACCGGTCGACCCGGAGATCGGGCGTTCGGAGGAGCCGTATGCCGTCTGGACGTCCCAGTGGAAGCAGATTAAGTCGGTAAATCAGCTCGTCCCGGTTATCCCGGCGATAAGCGAAGCGGTTAAGTTCGACCTTTTTAGTAACGGGATCCGTTACTATCAGTTCCGCTGTAAGAACCCCGAGAAACGGGATCCGCTCTATGAAGATTGGTACCGGGCGGTCGGGACCGATTACTTCGGCGGGCCGGAGTTTAACGGTTCGGGCCGGGCCGACTTCTACGGGTATCAGCCGCTGGAGATGATCCCGAATATTTTATCGGTCGCGTGGTGGATGCTCGACTGGCAGGGCCTCCATAAGCCCCGGCATAAGGCCTATGTTAACGGGAGCTATAATTGTACGGCGATCGAGGCTCTTTACTACGGGGCGTGCCCTCTACTGGCCGAACAGGCCCGTAAATCTTCCCTCCCGAAGGATACCTTCTTAACGATCGCGAAAGCGGAGGAAGCTGCGCCTTTACTCCGGGAGTCCGCCGAATTCGCGCTCGATCCCGATCGCCGGGCGCACGCCCGCGAATACGTTAACGACGTCCACCACGCCCGGATCCTTTACGGAAAAATTAAGAATGCTTTCGGCTAACGGCGATGACGGAGAAGGGACGCATCTTATCGTCGTCGAGCCCCACGCCGACGACGCTTATCTCTCGCTCCACGATCATCTTGTCCGGTGGAAGAAACGGGGTTTTACGATTACGATCTTAACGGTGCAGAGCGCCGTTAAAAACCGGGCCGCCGAAGCCCGGACCTACGCCGATACGCTCGGGGTAAAGTGGCTCGGACTCGGGTTCGATTACGGGGAGCTACCGGAAAAGATCGATTTCTCCCTCGTTCCCGGCGATTACTCGGAGACCCGCCGGATTATCTCCCCGCTCGGCCTCCAGCATCCCGACCATATCCATATCCGCCGGATCCTCCGGCCCGACCTCGTTTACTTCGATATCCCGTACGCTTTTAAGCAGAAGAACCAAGACACCCTTAACGCCGCTTTAACGAACCGGCTCTTCGACTCTTTCTACGTCCCCCACCATTCTAAACGGGAGAAAAAATATTGGGGCGTCTTTAAGTCCCAGTCCGGCTTCTTTTTCTATAACGATCCGGTAACGCTTAGTAAGATGCCGGAGATAACGCTCGTTCCGGAGAGTACTTAAAAAGCAAGCGGTATGCCCGAGCAGCGACAAGTACAGCGACGTCCTCCTTCGACGGTTCCTAGATCGCCGCTAGAGGGCGGCGGTCCGTCCGCGCCGGACGTCCGGAAACCGGATACCGAAGAGATCCTTAGACGGTTACGGCGGGTCGCGCCGAACGCCGCGAAACGTTTCCGTCAACGCTCCGGCGAATAGGGCTTTAGTCGTCCCAGGCCGAGATCTCGTGCATCGTCTCGACGCCGTAAATCCGGCTTCTTAGCTTCGGTTTCGGCGACCGCTTCCCGGTCTCTTTAAGAAAGACGGCGGCGAGGGCGATCTCTTCTTCGAGCGACGGTTTTGCGGAGAGTTTCCTTCGTCTCTCGTCCCAGCCGCTTATCGTATGCATCGTTTCGACGCTCGCCGGAGGGTTAAGCGCGTCGACGAACCCGTTAAAGACCCGTTCCGCCTCCGGGTAGACCGGGCTCTTTAGGAAAGCTTCCCCGATCTTCGCTTCGGCGTCCCGAGAACTCCGGCCCCGTTTCGCGATCCCTTCGGCGAGGATTTTAAAGTAATCCGGGACGTTCGGGCGTAAGACCCGACCGTTAACCGGCGGCGCGGTCCGAGTCCCGGTAAAGAGCTTAATTTCGGCGTAAACCCCGGGCGGATCCTCTTGTTCCTCGAAGCTAATCGCGACGACCTTATTTTTAAACCGGGCCGTCCCCGTCGGGGCCGGTCCGCCCCGGGTAAAGGTCGCCTCGGCGAACTCGTAACCGCCGGTCTTCTTCGAGATCGTAAAAACGTCGAGGCCGGGCCGCTTCTGCCCCAAGAGCCACTTACAAGCCTCCGAAAAGAATTCCAGAGGAATAACGTTCCGTTCCAGCCCGGCCATAAGTTTAACGAGCGGCTCCGGCTCCTCCGATTAGCGGAAGTAAGACGAGAATAACCGCGACGATTAGGGCGATAAAGAGGAAGACCCAGAATCCCCGTCCTATCGCTACTCCGAAGCTCGGCCCAATCGTCAGACAGATTAGGGTAATGAGCATGATTAAGAGAATAACAACGTTCATAAGAATTCCCGTATGCACGGCGGATAATTACTTCTCCGCGATGTATTTCGGGCGGGGAGGAACTTGGGCTAAGAAAGGGGTCGGGCTCGGTTTAACCTCGGCGACGGATAAATCTCGCGGGACGAGAAGGCTAATCCCAAAGCCCATTAAAAGGGGGATCGAGAAAACGACGATCGCTCCGGCGAAAAGCGCTACCCCCTCCCACCAAGGAGGTCTCTTTTTCGGAACCGGAACGACGGGGGGCGGGGGAGGAGACCGGTCTTCGCTCTCCGGACAAACTAGCCGCCACCGGCAACTACTACAGGGCGCTCGGGTAACGCCAGCCACGTTAATAAACTACCCTTAGAAACTTCCGGTTAACGCGGCGTACGCCCACGAATTTTGGGCGGTGCAATAGATCCAGAAGTTATTACGGCCCGCGTCTTGGGAGATCGTTTCCATTCCCGGAAGCCCCGGATAATAGCCGCCGGTCGGCGGAGCGCCGAAGACGCCTTGGCCGAAGCTGGTAAGGGCGAAGCGCATCCAGGTATTAAGGGCGACGGAGACGTAAAAATAGGAGCCGTCGGTGTAGGTGTATCCCGGAGGGACGGCGGCGGTCGCGGCGAAGGGCGTTCCTCCGGCCCAGGTCGCGAGGGCGATCCGGTACCAATGGTTAGCGCCGACTAATCCGGTACAGCAGACATAAAAATAGTTCGCGTCGTAGGAAGTTTGCCCGATGTTGCCCGCCGCCGAGGAGTTCGCCGGAACGGCTACCCAAGGCCGGAAAGGAACGGAAAGAACCCGCCGCCAATTGGAAACGCCGTAGAAGTAGTAATGGTCGTAGCCGGAGGCCTCGGTTTGCGCCGGGTTCGTATCGGTCGTATTCGGGAGCGGGATAAAGACGCCGCGTTGAGGAGGGACGTTAATAATCGAGGACCATTGCGGCGGCGGGATACTCGCGATCGCCGAATCGATATAACCTTTCGTCGCGCCGTCGGTCGCGAGCCCGGGCGAGCCGAGAAGGGTAATTCGATTCCCATTGGCGGAGATCGGGCCGTTCGGGAGGGCGAGGGTATTAAGGGGGACGGCTTGGATCGCGCTCGTTAGATCGGAGATCGTCGAGGAGAGCTGGGTTCCGGAATGATTCGTCCGGTTTAGGTAATAGGAAGGGGAAACCCCGGCGAGGAGGGTCGCCGTAACCGCGTAATTTACGATCCCGGTCGCTCCGGGATCGTAGACCGCGAGGGTAAGGAATTTCGAACTCGTCGCCGCGACGTTATTATCGACGTAGCGTTTCGTTACGGCGTCGTTCGGGTTCGCCGGATCGGCGAGGTTAATAATCGGGAAGGCGTTTAGATCGATCGAGTTCGCCGGTTTCGCGAAAACGTCGAGCGAGTTCGAGCGGATATTCGCCGTAAGATCGCTAATCGTACTCGAAAGCTGGGTTCCGGTCGCGTTTACCCGGTTTAAATAGTAGGGCCCGGAGTTACCTCCGAGAAGGATCGCGTTCGCGGCGACCGAGGCCGTCGCGGCGTTCCCGGCGAGCGGCCCGTTAAAAGCGGAGGCCGTTAACGCTCCGGCTCCGTCCCGGAGGGCGAGCGTATTCGGGTTCGCTAACGTACTCATCGGCGCTCCCATAACCAGGGTCGCCGCCCCGTTCCAGCATTCCACAAACCCCGTCGCGACGTTTAGATAGAGCCGCCCCGCCGGGCCGGAAGTAACCGCCGGGACCGTCTCTAAACGGAAATTTAGAGAAGGAATATTGTTAAAGTTAACGGGGTAAACGACTAACATATTTTACGAAGAAGAAGGTCGTAATAGCGCCGAGCACCGGTAATTCGCTTCTTCCGTCGCGGGATGGAAAGTGGGGTGGGTATCGACGGTAACCGAAATGACCGTGTAGACGACATCCTCGCCCGTCTTAAGATCGGGGAAAGTGACGGTCCCGCCGACCGGATAAGACGCTTTCCAAGCGGGGATCGTCCCTAGGGTACAAAGATCACTACGTTGAATATCTATGGAGGCCATTACTTTTTTTAGGATTAGGTTAGGTAGGCGTAGCCGCTCGTTGGAGCGTAGAAAGAGACGGTAATATGGTCGGTATCGGGGTAGACGACTTTCGCGAGCGCGAGTTCGCCCGAGACCGAGACGTTAACGGTCGGGTAACGACCGAGGCCGTGCGTAACGTTCCATTGCAGCGCCGGAATCGCGGCGGTAAAGACGTAAAGGCCGTCGCCGAGTCCGGCGAGGAAAGCGTTAATCTGGTCCTGATTGTAGTAGAGCTGGGAGGCGGCGTACGGGGTTAGGTAAGGGGCGGTCGCGATCGCCGAGTCGACCTCCGGCTTCGTATAGTAGCGGGCGTCGTTAACCAGGTTAAAATCCGAGGAATTAAAGAGGTTATCGATGTAGGTTTTCCCGTAGTAGCGGTCGTCGTGGCCGTGGGCTAGGGGGGTCGCGGTCCCGTAAAGGGCGAGCGAAGAGTCGATTCCGGAGGGCGAGGTAACCGCGTCGACGTAGGCCTTTAGGTAGTAACGGTCGTCGTGAAAGTGGATGACCGCCGCCTTCGTCGCGAGAAGGGCGTCGGTTTCGGCGCTCGTATAATAGGTTCCGGCGAGGGCTTCGGGAAGGGTCTCGGTCGTAACGAAGGTCGCGAGGATCGCGGAAAGGCCGGTAATCTCGTTAATCTGGTGGGAGACCGGGTGCGGCATAATCGGCGGGAAAACCGTCGGTTTCGAGGTAATATCGGCCCAGTTGAAGGCCTGAACGGTATCGACGACGTTATTCGCGTCCGCGTCGTAGATCCCCCTCGCCATTAGGACCGAAGCCGCGACTGGAGTTACGATGGGCACGCGCAAAAATACTCGTTAGGAGACCCCGAGGAATAAGCGCGGTATTTTCCGGATAGCGTTATGGACTACTACACCGTCACTCAGAAAAAGCGGGCTCGTCTCGCCGGAACCGCCCGGGACCGGACGACCGCTCGAACCTCTATGCTCATGTACCGGGCCTCCCGGGGGAAGGCGTTTGAGGAAATGAAGGCCGTCGTTAAGCGAGGGCGGTTAAAACGGAAAGCCGAGAAGGAAGGCCGGGAAGTCGACGAGGACGAGAAGGATACGACCGGCCCGACCGAACTCGAAATCCGGGGAATTGGGGTCCCCGGAAATCGGTCGGCGGAAGTAGCGGAAGCTCCGAAAGAAGGAACGAGCGGAAGCCCGATTTAGTTAAGCGACGACGCAGCCGAGTAGTTCGGCGGCTCCGAGGATCGGGGCGACGACCGGGCGAAGATCCGGGACGATCGCCGCGTAGGCGTCGCGCATCTCGGCGTCGGCCATTTTCGAAGGGAGTTTCGCGGGGATTTTCGAGAGGTCGTATTTCGCTTTACCGGTATAGCGGCGGTTGCTAACCTCGATATAGAGGTAACCGTCCGCGATGCATCGCGGGTTCGCGGGCGAGGCGACGGTCGGGACGAGGGCTAAACGGAGGGTTTGGTTCGCGCCGGAATAGTAAAAGAAAACGGTTCCGGTCGAGTCTTTACGAGATTCTATTTTATTCATACCCTCTACATTTCGTGAGTGGAATTCAATTTTTAGGTTAGGCGGTAATTAACGTTTCAATATGGGAAATTTCAACAAATACAACGATCGTAGCCTCTCCCAGCTCTTAAAAGAGTCGGCGGAAATCTTGGATGAGGAATTTCCCCCGGCTGCTGGCGGAGGCGCGGGGAGCGCGGTCGCCGATGCTCCGCCTCCCGGAGCCGAAGATGATATGCCCCCGGAGGGCGAAGAAGGCCCTCCTCCCGAAGAAGAGGGAGCCGAGAGTACGCCGGAAGGAATCGTTAACCAGATGCGCGATCTCCTCGACCAGCTCAGCGCTAAACTAGGAATTGGAGGGGACGAGGAGATGGGCGGCGAAGAAGGCGCTCCTCCGGAAGCGTCCGCTCCTCCGCCGCCGCCTTCGGACGCGGGCGGGCCGCCGCCGCCGATGGAAAGCCGGAGACGAAAGCTCGCGGCGAAGAGATAATTTTTAATTTTGTCGAATGATCTTGATTTATGGCCGGTCGAAAGCGACCGGCCTTTTTTAAGTTTATGGCCGAGGATCCCGAAAGCGATTCCGAAAGGGAGTTTAGGGAGTTTAAAGAGTTTCAGGCTCGGCAAGCTCAGCCCGCCCCGAGGACTCCGGAGCCGACCGCTGTTAAACATTCGACCGATTGGGGTAAGATTCTTACCGGTTGCGTCGGGGCGCTTATTTTAGGTTTGCAGGGCGTTAATTTAAGCGAACTCGGAAACGTCGGCGAGCAGGGCCGGGAACGGGCCGAATCGCTGAAAGCGATCGAACTAGAAGGTCAGCAACGGGCGGAGGCGTTGAAAAATATTGGGACTAGTCTGGATAACCAAACGAAAATCTTAGAGGGCTTAGAGGCTGCTTTGACTAACCAATCGAAAATTTTAGATAATATCGATACCTCGATTACCCAGAATGCTAAAATTTTAGAGAACGGGACCGAGATGATCCGGAAGGATAACGATCAACTGGAAAATCAGAAAAAGATTCTCGACCTCCTCCAGAGAAACTTAGAGGCCCGTTTAAAGACGCCGGGACCGGCGGCTACCCCTTAGGGGGGTTATGGACCGATGGAAGCTAGTACTCGCTTGGGGATGCCTAATTATGTTCTTCGGTATCCCGCTCCTCATTCTTTCGCTCCATCTCTACAATTTACAAAATCCGAGCGCCTTTATCCAACATCTCCCGGAGTTTAAGTATTTCGGCGATTACCTCCGGACGATAACGGCGATTATTATCTCCCTCGCTGGTTTGCATACGGTCGAAACCTTTAAAAAGTAGTGACCTCCGGTTACGACGTAACCGGAGGATTTATAAGGAAGTTATCCCGGTTTAGCTTTTTTTCCTAAGGTTAGGCGTCCCAGCCGGAGACTTCGTGCATCTCCTCTAGTTGTATAACGGGAGCGACTTGAACTCGTCGTGCACATTCTGGGCCGATCCCTTTCGTAATCGAGTCGGGGTGGGTTAGGCGGCGGCCGCAGCATCCGCAAGCGCCTTCGTGCTGGACCTGGAGGTCGTAAGGAAGGGTCTTTAACTTTACGAAATAGTTAAAGGCCTTCGCGCAGGTCGATTCGGCGGTAAAGGAGCTTTTCTTCGTTACCCGGAAACCCTCTTTCGTAAGGATCCCGAGGTAGTTGAAGCTCTGGTCCTCGCCGCCGAGGACGGAGACGAAGTAAAGTTCGTCGTTATCCTTAGCGCGTTTTACTTTGTAGGTGTAGTGCTTATCGGTTTTCCGAGAAGTAAGAGTTAAGACGGCCTTACCCGATTGCGCGTAGGCGAGGGCGTCGGCGATATTCGTGAAGCGGTGTTCGTTCATACCCCTTACATTTCGTGAGGGTTTCATGGATTATTCTATCCATGTATGAATCGTCGGAACGAAAACGAAAAAGTTTAGCTGGACGATTGGAATCTCTAGACGAAGTGTTCCTCTTCGTAGGGAGTAAGCCCCCGTAACTCTAACCAGCCCTGAAAGGCGGGGAGCGCTCTCGGAGGGAGGGTAACGCTTAGTCCGTTCGACGTTTCTCGGACCGTCCACTTTTCGAGCCGGACGACCGATCTTACGTATTCGAGAAACCCCTTCGGCCACTTCGTCTCGTCTCGAAGCTTTAACTCGAACGCAATTTGTTCAGTGTCCAAAAAGTTAAATCCGTTCGCCCGTATAACCGGGGTACGGATGTAAAACGGACCGTTTTAGAGCGTTTTAGAGGATTTTAGCCGCGACGGCGTTGGGATCGGGGATTCCGTTTCGGCGGTTTTATTACGGAAACGTTTATCCGGCTACCCTTGCCGGTACCCGGTTTCTCGACGACCGTAACGGGCGAAGCCGATTTAGGGGACGCCGGTCCGGGAGGGGGCGTAGAAGAAGGCTGTTTCTTGGGATCGGTCATATTATCCTTAGAACGACCTCAGGGGCCGTTCGAAGTTTAAAATAAAATGTTCGGGGAGCCGCTTAGTACGTACTTGGAGTATGGCTATAGATGAAAGATCGGCTAAAAACATCGCTACCTTAGCGCCTACAGTGAGACCTCTCGCGGAAAAATTAATCGAGACGGCTAAAGCGGCGGGAATCAACGTTAAAATTATTAGCGGAACCCGGACCTACGCTCAGCAAAACGCAATCTACGCCCAAGGTCGTACGACGCCCGGAAAGATCGTTACGAAAGCCCGGGCCGGGCAATCCTGGCATAACTTCGGGATCGCCTTCGATATCGGGATCTTTTCGGCGGACGGTAAAACCTACTACGGCGAGCACAAAGATTATAAAACCGTCGGGAAGATGGGGGAAGAATTAGGACTGGAGTGGGGCGGGGACTGGAAGTTCGTCGACGAGCCCCACTTTCAGTATAACCCGAAGAAATACGTCCTTTCGGAGATGAAAAGACGTAAAGACGCCGGGGAGGATTTATTCGCCTAATCGAACGAGCCGGTTAGGTCCTCGTCCTTAAAATCGCCCCGATAAATCCGGAGAATCCGATTCGATAAAACGTCGAACTTAGCGATTAAAGCTCCGGCTTGAGCTTGGAGCGCCTTCGCTTCCGCTTGCATCTCGGCGACATCTTTCCGGACGTTCCGGAGCGCTTCGATTTCGTCGTTTTTCATATATTAGACTCCTCCTTCGAAGTAGCGGTAAGGGAGCCCGTGCTCGAAGGCGTAGGCGCTCATTCCACAGACTTGCACGTCGTCGGTAAGGCCGACGGCCTCGATATCCCAGCGGATCGCGGTAGCGCGGTCGATATTAAAATCGGCTATTAGCTTCGCGATATGGGCTTCGAAGGCGACCGTCGCGAAGGCTTCGTTTTCTTCCTCTTCGGCGATTGCGGCTCCGATCGCTTTCGCGAGGTCGGCCTCCTCGGCGTCGAGCTGGGCGTTATTCATCGTATTCCACCGCGCCCATTGCTCGGGCGAGGGGCGGAATCCGTAGGCGTCTTTATGCATATCCGAGAGGTCTCGGACGTTAGGGGCGATAAGTATGTCGTTCATACCCTATACATTTCGTGAGCGGTTTAGCGGTCCCGGTACCAGTCCGCGAGCGTTCGTTCGCCCGCTTTCGAGCCTTTCCCGAAGTAGGAGTCGATAAGCGCCCGGGCTTGGGCGGCGATGATCCGTTTCTGGGAGGTAATCCGGAACTCGATCCGGAGCCTCTCTAAGGCGGCCTCGAAGACGCACTGGGCGTCGTGCGGCGAGTTTAAGTCGTTTATATCCACGACCGGTCCATTTCGTTCTATTTTAGTAAAGATGAGACCGTTAATGATCGACGACGAGGCGAAGAAACGGGTCGCCGAGGTATTAGAATTCGCGAGAGGTAACCTTTACCGGCCCGGGAAGAGCGAGAACGTTCCCGGAGACGACTCCCGGCACGTCGTCTATTTCTTCCTCGGTTTCCGGGCGGTCTTCTCCTTTACCGAGGGGCCGGACGGCCTCTACCGGCATTTAACCGTCTCGGTCGATAACGGGAAGTATCCGAGCCCGCTCGCGGCGTTTATGATCGCCGACGCCTTCGGTTTTACCGGCTGGAAATTGGAGATGGGAGAAAATCCGCCTCCGGGGTGGATGGGGAACGTCGACGAGGAGGATAGCTGCGTTACTCTTTTTCAGAGGGTTTCTCCGTCTCCGTCTCCGTCTCCTTCGGGGTCACCGTAAAGTGGATTACGATAATCCCTTCGGGAGAGACCGTCTCGGTTCTAGTAACGGTATAATCCCGAGAGTTATCGTTCGAAGAGGTTCCGTCGGCGGCGATTTTAGTCATACCCTCTACATTTCGTCCGAAATGTACCGCCTATGAAACGAAAATACACGCGCCGTTCGAAAGCGCTCGTTAATCTAAGTTGGATCGACGAGACGGCTCAGACGGAGATTTTTAACCTTTGGGACCGGGAAGAGAAAGAAACTCGTCCGCCCGGCCCGATCCTTACTAAGGGCTACGATAATTATCCGGAGTTAAAACGGTATTCTTTCGGGCGCGAAACCCAACGCTACCACGGAACCGGCCTTTCCTATAACTATGTAAGCCTTACCGTCGATCTTCATTCGAAATATCTCCGGGTCCGGGCTACCAACTACGCGAGCGGATTGCGGAACGAAATAGCGCTTCCGTTAAACGCGCTTCCGCGAGACCTGGTCGCTTTTTACGATCTTCTTAAGGAACGGGCTTCCGCCGCTTCCGCCGATACCCGCGTCTTCTCGTTTAACCGGAAGGCAATCGAGGAGACCTGGGAATCGCTACTCGGAGCGATCGCGCTTCTTCCCCGGTACGAGATCGACCGGATGCACGAAATTTCGGGATGGGACGCGTAATATGGGCTTCCGATTTCATAAACGCATTAAAATCGTCCCCGGGCTCTGGTATAACGTCGGTAAGCGGGGCGGGTCTCTCTCGGTCGGAGGGAAAGGGGTAACCTGGAACTCGAAACGGGGGACGACCTTTTCGGTCCGGGGAACCGGGGTTAGCTATAACGTTCCGAATTCCCGAAAGGGAAAAGCGGCTCCTCCGGCGGCTCCTCTGGCGATGGGCTGTATGATCTGGATCTTTATCGGGATAGCGGTTCTCGCTTCTTGCCATCCGGGAGTCCACTGAAGATGAAACTTTCTAAACGAGAGGAAGATCTTCTTCGCCGGGGGCTCGATAAAGCGACGACCGCCGATGAAGCCGAAACCGCCGCGAAGAATTTCTTTAAGGAACTCCGGCGGCGCGGCGTCGACGGCTACCAGTTCGTTCCGACCGAGCCGGTCGTCGCTCCGGCTCCGCCGCCGGAGTGGACTCCTCCGCCGCCGACCTATACCCGGTCCGCGCCGACCGCTTCGCCGACCGCGACGAAGACTAATCCGGGGAATGGGGTGGGGTGTTTAATCTTTCTGGTAATTATCGTATTCTGCCATAATTTTTGGCTTGCCCTGTTTTTGATGTGGTTGGTACCGCGTCTAATTTTTTCGAAAAGCTTCCGGGTGAGCGGGGCGATCCTCAGCGGCCTCGTCGCTTTAAGCCTCTTCGTCTGGATAATTTCGGCCTTACCGAAAGCTCCGAGCGTCCCTTTCGATTCGTCTTACCCGACGGCGACTCCGACTCCGTATACTCCGGCTCCGACGCCGACCCCGTACCCGACCCCGTACCCGACCCCGACTCCGTATCCTATGGAAATGCCGGAGAGTACGCCGATCCCGACGTCTATTCCCTCGTCGACCGGGTCTCACGAGCCGCTTTACGATTCCCGTACCGGGCACTATCGCGATCCGCTCGACGTCTTTCCGACGCCGAGCGCGGTACATCGGCATCGTCGGACGCACTAATCCGTTCTTAAGAAGAAATGAAATGGTATAAAGACGACGCATATGACGCGAAAACGGGAGAAGGGCTAGTCGGTTTTACGAAGGAAGAAAGATGGTTACTAAAGCCGGGCGACGAAATTCTCTTAAACGACGAGGTTACCGGGCTCTGGGCTCCGGCGACGATTATCCGGAGCGAGAACGGGGAAATTAAGGCCGATTGGCTCGGGGCCGCGTCGACGGACGCTGAGGTAAACCCGGCGGATTTTCTCGCCCGGACGGCGATCCTTCCGCCGGGATTTCTTATCGGGGCGACTTTCCTCCCCGAAGGCGGATACGCGCTCGATAAGCCGCCGTTTAAATTTAGCCTTATCCGGTATACGGAAGATCTCTGGGAGCGGGAAAAGGATAATCCCGATCGTCCGGCGGAGATGGACCCCGATTTAGGGGAGCTTCTCGTGCTCGTCCGGATGATCGAGTTATTGCGGTATGAATTTCTCGGGATGTCGATTCCGTATCCCCCTCTTAAGCATCGGATCGTTAACGACATGCTCCCGTTCTTCGCGAAATCGGCCCTCCGGCCCCACTTCGCTTCCGACCGGTCGACGAAACACGGGATGTGGGTGAAATATTTCGAATGGAGTATCCGGGATTTAAAGGGCTTTATCGGGCCCGTAAGGAAGTACGGCTGGGACGTTTACGGGCCGCTCGTCGAGGTCGTTACGGGTAAGGCGGTCCGGTGGATCGGTTCCGAGGACGCTCTTAAAGCGATCCTCGCTTACCGGGTTTTAACTCCGACGCCGACGATCGTCGTTCCGGCTCCTCCGGAAAGCGTTCCCGACGCTCCCCTTATTCTTCCTAACCCTCCGAATTATCAATCGTCCGTTACGCCCCAACTCTCTCTAACCGAAACCGAAACCGAAACCGAGCTACCTATGACTCCTACCGAATTGAAGTTTACTCCCGAAGAATTTAAGCAGCTTATGAAAGAAGCCGCTAAAGAAGGAGGTAAAGAAGCCGCGAAAGAAGTTCTCGCCCAATACGCGCAGATTTCCGCGCCCGCTCCGCCTTCCGCGCCCGCTCCCGAAGACCCTCTTACGAATCGTTTAAAAGAGGAGTTCTCTCCGGAGAAAAAGTTTTTTCCGCCGCCGTTACTAGATAGGACCGAGGAACTTACCGACGAGATAAAAAAGTATTTTGACGAGCATCTCGATTTCATTCGTTCGGTTTATCAAGTCCGAGACATATTTAAAGATAAGTGGGAGCCGGAATTAGAAAATTTGCGGAAGTACCGTCTCGACGGGGCGAAAAATCGTCGCGATTTTATCGGGATAATCCGGACGATCTTAACGAAGCTAGCCCAAGAGGGCTATATTCAGGTCGTTCAACTCCCGCACCCTCATAACCGTAACGGGAAAGAAAAAGTAAACGATTGGCGCTATGCGAAGATTTCGACGGCGGTAAATTGTAAAGTCAAGGAGGAGGAAGTACTGTAAGCTGGACGTTCCGAATTTACCGCTTAAGCCGAATGTTTGTTGCGGGTACCCGGTCGACGCCGGGGAAAGCTTCGCTACCATGCTCGGGGAGATCGAACTCGATCCCGACCCGCACGCCGGAGACGTCGCGCTCTGCCTAAACTGCGGGACTCTTCTCGTCTATCTCGACGAAGAAAATAACGCCCGGCTCGCCGAATTAATCGATCTAATTCCGCTCAGCGATAAGCGCCGGAAACAGCTTAAGAAGGCCCAGAGGCACGTCCGGCGGCGGGGCCGGATCTGGCCGAAGAAAAGGGGTGGGGAACGGTTTTCGCCGAACTAAGGTTTCCGCGTTCTTTTAGAAGTAGATGAGAGCCCTAATTAGCGCTGACTGGCAACTACAGAATTATCCGGAATTTAGTAGCTTAGTCGGGGAAGGGTATAACCGGAGACTCGTCGATTTCCTCGCCGGGATTACGGCGATTCTAGAGGAGGAACGGCCCGACGTTTTAATCGTCGCGGGGGATCTCTGGAATAATAAGAGCGTAACCGAGAACGACCTCGGCGACTACGTCCATAGGACCTTTCTCGGCTGGAAGGAGAACCTCCTCGGCGAGATTATTCTTCTCCTCGGGAATCACGACGTCGCCCTCCTAAGCGCGAAGATCCACTCTCTTAGTCAGTTCCAGAGCTACTGCACCGTTATAACCGAGGCCCGGGTTTACCGCGATCTCGCCTTTTCCCCTTGGAGGCCGACCCTTTCGGCGATCGAGGAAGATCTTAATTTCCTCGCCGGATCGGGCGCGGAGACCCTCGTCGGGCACTGGACGGTTAAAGGGGCGGCTTCGGGTTCTACTTTAATGCCGACCGGGGTCGACCCGGAGTTTCCGGCGCTCGGGAAATTTAAACGGGTCCTTCTCGGCGATATCCATCTCTCCCAGAAGATTGGCGATAACATCCTTTATCTCGGGAGCCCGAGTCAGATCAATTTCGGGGAAGAGAATAACGTAAATTTCGTCTGGCTCCTGGATACCAAGACGGATTTTCTCCGGGCGATCCCGACCTCTTTCCCCCAGTTTAAGACCGTCTCGACGATCGAGGAGGCGGAACGTTACCGGGCGGAAGGTTACTTCGTCCGGATTAAGGCCGGGTCGCGGGAGGATATGGCGAAAGGGAACGCCGAAGGGTTCCGGGTCGAGCAGGACTTTACCGAAAGCGTCGCTTCCGAGGCCCGGGGGATCGTTAATAACGTTACCGAAGCGGTCGTCGCCTACGCGGTAACGAATAACCGGGAAGATCTCGCCGAGCCGGGGTTAAAGTTTCTCGAAGGGGCGTTAGCGGCCCGGACGGTCCCGGCGGTCGAGGTCGCTCTCGAACGCCTCCACGCCGAGAATTTTCTTAGTTACGCCGATCTCGATCTCGATTTCCGCGATCCCGCGACCGGCCTCGTCGTTATCCACGGCGAGGTCGTCGCCGACGTCGCCTACGATTCGAACGGGGCCGGGAAGACGGCTCTTTACGAGGCGATCTATTACGGGCTCTTTGGGACGACGCTTCGGTATGGGATCCGGAAGGACGCGACGATCCGGAACGGGGAAAAGAAGAACGCCGTCCGGCTCGAACTAACCGTCCGGCGGGCTACCGGCGCTTCCGACCGGCTTTTAATCGACCGGCCCCGGCCCGGGGCCGTCCGGCTTACCTTAAACGGGATCGAGATTACTAGTTCCGACGCTCTTTTAACCCAGAAGAAAATTCTAGAGCTAGTCGGCGAACCGGCTTTTTTCCTCCGGATCTCTTTCCTCGGGCTCCACTACCACCCTTCCTTCCTCCGGTTAAGCGATCCGGAAAAGAAGAAGTTTATCGATCAGTTTTCCGGTCTCGACGTCTTTACCTCGGCCCGGGAACTCGTAAACGACGAGCTTAAGCGGTTAGAGCTAGAAGCCCGGCGGCTCGAAGTCGAGGAGAACCGGTACGACGAGCGGAGAACCCTCCTAGAAGCGTCTTTAGCCGAGGCGGAAGGCTCTTTAGCTCTTTTCCGGGAACGCGAGCGTAAACTCACGGAGGAACGCGAGAACGAGGTTCGGGAACTTAAGGCCGAACTCGCCCGGCTCGCCGAGCCGGTCGTTCTTCCTTATCCCGACTTTAAAGCGCCCGAGTTACCGGAACCGGTTAAGCCGGATACCGAGGATCCGGAGCCGATCCGGAGCCGGATCGCCGAGAACGAGACGGTTTTAGAGGAGGTCCGGCCCGCGCTCGCCGAACTCCGCGAATCCCATCACGCCCAACTCCAGCCCCTCTTCCGGAAAGAGGAAGGAATCTTAAACGAGATCGCGACCCTTCAGAACTCGACCCAGCGGGAAGTCTGCCCGATGTGCAACCGGAAGTTCGACGACGCCGAGAAATACAACCGTCACGTCGCGAAGAAGGTCGGCGAATTAACCGGGGTTTCGGCTTTAGCTCACGCCGAGGTCGAGGCCCTTAAGAACCGTTTAGACGCGGAACTCGCGAGTTTTAAAGAGGAGATTAGCGCCGTCGAAAGAATGATTAAATCCGACCGGATAACCCTCGCCGAGATTGAGGCGCTCTACGCTCGATTCGACCGGGAGACCAACGCTTACCTTAACGCGAGTAAGCGGGCCGCTTTAGAGCATAAGGAAGCGTGCAACGCGGTCGACCGGCGGAACGACGCCGCCCGGCAGGCTTACGACCTTCAGGTCCAACGGATCAACGACCATCTCCGCTCTTACGAGAAGATCCGTCCGGCGGAACCGACCGATCTTCTCGCCCATATCGAGACGTTAAGAGCTAGTTTTTCCGACGTTACGGAGAAGATTAGCGATCTCGCGAGCCGGAAAGAAGAGCTAATCCGGGGCCGGGCGGATCTAGAGTTTTGGGTCGCCGGGTTCGGTAACTCGGGTTGTAAGAGTCTCCTCTATACCAACCTCATAGATAGTTTAAACCGGGAGCTAGCGGATATCTGTAACGTCATCTCGGGAGGAGCTTTAGCTCTTCGGCTTCTTCCTTACGCCGAGACGGCCCGGGGCGACGTCGTCGAGAAGATAAGCCTCGAAGCGGTTAACTATCTTGGGGCCGATATTTTCGACGGCGATAGCTTAGGAGAGCAGAACCGGATCGATATCGCGGTCGCTTTCGCGCTCCGCCGGGTCCTCCAGACCTTCTCCGGTTACTCGTCGAACTTCCTCTTTATCGACGAACCGTTTACCGGTCTCGACCGGAGCGGGAAGACGGCGGTTTACGCCCTCCTTAAGACGGAAGCGGAACGGGCTCTCGTTCTCGTTACCGACCAGGAGAAGGCGACGAAAGGGGAAACCGATTGTCGGGTTTGGACGGTTACGAAAGCGAACCGGATCTCGGTCTTATCGGCCCCGGATCGCGACCGCTAGGAAAGCTTCTTCGTCGGCTTCTAAGAGGAGCTTCTGGGTTAAGGCGACGTCGTCTTCCGGAAGCCACTCTCCCTTTTCCGAAGCGGGCGTTACGCAAAGCGTAACGAGCGGAAACCCGCTCGGATCGAGCCGCTGGACAGTATTACCGGGCCGGATCCGGTAGAGATGGTTATTAACCGTAACGTCGAAACCGAGCCCCTGCTCTAACTGTTCGCGCTGCCTCGCGTTTAAGAGCGAAAGGAGCGTTAAACGAGCCCGGGCGCGGGCGGCGTTATGTTCGGCGAGGCGTTCGAAGTAATCGACCCAAGCTTGCACGAGAAGGCGAGAGAGTAGGGAGTTTATCCGCCGACGGCGCGGGGAGTAAGAAAGATTCGTTCGGCGTTCGGGTTAAACTCCCGGATTACGGCTCCGGGTTTATCGTTCTCGTTTAGCTCGTAAGCGGCGTAGCCCTTATGGAGGACCAACTGGTCGAACTTTTCTTTCGCGACTTCGACTTCGGTTTTAACCTTCGGGTCCCACTCTAAGGTAGTATCCCCGGATTTATCAAGTACGGAAAGCGTTGACATATAGATAGATAGGAATAATATCCCTCTATCCTAGGAAAATTAAACCTCTTTTTTAAACGGTTACGGCTTCCTTCGGGACGGCGGGCTCGGCGGCTCGCTTACTCCGGACGGGAGATTTATAACGGCGTTTTCGGAGCCCTAGGCGTTCTTGCTTCCGGAGTTCTATCCAGCGCTGCTTCTCGACCCGGGCCCGGCGGGCCCGTTGGAGGAGATCCTCTTTAATCCGGATCTCGTAAAAGAATTGAGAATTAAGACGATCGGGATGAACGTCGGGGTGGATAACGTGCCGGAGACGGTCTCCCGCTTCCCGTAATAGGGCACGCCGTTCGGCATTGGATAAAGCCTGTAAATCGACTATCACTTCTTCCCTTTTAGAACGGCGACCGGCTTAGGCGTTCATTTTCCGTTCCAACTCAGCATATTCGGCCCGGAGGGCTAACTCTTCTTCGTAGAGACCGGTATTAGTATGGTGGCCGGAGGCGGCGGCGGTCCCTAAGCGTTGGAAAACGGTATTGCCTTCGTTGGAACCCGACGACGTCCCCATTTCATGCAAATCCTCGGTCGTACTCCCGTTTAACCCTTTTTCCATGATATGCCGTTCCGTTTTCAGCCTTAAAATATCCTTCGGCGTCGGAAAAGTAAGGGTAATTCCTCCGAAAACGTGAGAAAGTTTTAAAAATAGATCTCCTCCAATCATTTCCGCCAGTTCCGGGAGTAAGCTCCAGCGCTTCGAGAGGCGGAGGATTTCGAGGTCGGTATAGTGGGGCGTGTAGAAGTCGAAAAGGACGCTCCGCATCTTTATGAGTGTGTAGTCGTAGAGAAGGTAGGCGTGGTCCTGGGTTAGGTCGTACATCGTTACGAGCGTATGACAGAGCTTCGTTTTCGAGGTCCCGAACCCTTCTAAAAGGAAGTAATTTACGAGGTACTTTAGAGCGTCGGAATGGCTCGCTTCGAGAAAGCGGGTCTCGGTCTCGTAAAGCCGGTCCTTAAAGTCCTGGGAGATGTCTTCCGGAATGTAGGCCTTCGCTTCGGCCTGTTCTAAGATTTCGTTCTCGACGCAGGTTACCCGCTTCGTCTTATTTCTAACTTTTTGGGCGTAGCTAATGAGGAAATGCTTGAAGCTGACGGAGAAATGCGAGAAACAGCGGCCCCGGGCCGGATCGAATTTTAAGAGAACCTTCGAGAGTTTTATCGCGCATTCGGCCCGGAGCGCGTCGACTTCGTCGTATTGTTGGAAGTGGTAGTTACGGATAATCGTATCGATTAAGGGAATCGTTTCGACGACGATCCTTTGCCAGACCTTTATATCGCGGGTTTTCTGATATTCTAAGACGAGATTAAAGACCGTCTCCTCGTTAAAGAAGAGTTCCGATTCGTCGATCCCGCCGGGATTGTGCTGGGTTATAACGCGGCCTTCGGCGTTTCGTTCTAGGGGGCGGGCTTTGGGGCGTTCGGACTCGGGGACTAGGTTCTCATCGGTTAAGGAAAGATCGCTAGAAAGGCGCGGCGAGGAGTTCATCGGGGTGGTGATTTTTAACTACCTTAAATCCCTCGAAAAGTCGTCTTATTACGTTGGGGATAACCCACCCCTTTTCGTCAAAGTTCTCTACTTTGAGGGGGCGTAACTTCGAAAGATATTTTAGGGGTTCGCCCCGAGTTTCCGATTAGGGCAATCTTTTTCGGGATAAACGCGAGAAGACGACGCCGGTAAATACTCCGCGAGATGCCCGTAAATTTCGTCGATGAGCTGATTCCGCTGACGCTTCTTTATACGAACGTCTACCAGAACGTCAGTAACCAAGTCCTCGAAATCGATAAAGCCTTAATCCCTCCGGGGCATCTCTGGTCGCGGTTATTCGCGACCCGTTATCTAACGGGATCGGACTACGACGACCGGGGCTACATTACCCAGAAGCTGATCGATCTCGGCTACATCGCCAAGTCGGTTTATTCGCCGGTTATCCCGCCCGCCTTCCTTTTTATGCAATCGTCCGAGTCGGAGCTTTGGTTCCAAGTCGACGCGATCGAGGTCGATCCCCTTAATAGCGATGTCGCTACGCAAGAAGACGCTTCCTTTGCGGCGACGGTCGTCGAGGGGCCGCCGGACGGGTCGGAGATAAACTTTAACGTCGAGGTCTCGGCGGGAACCTGGTTTATTCTCGGGCTCGATACGCTGTCCTGCGTCGGGATGCAACTCGATACGGTCGATAATCCGGGCGATGTATCGAGTCTCTACGCGAAACGCCGTATCCAGCAGTTCCCTTCGCTTGAAGTCCCGATCGCCTTCCCGAATACGATTAATTTAATCTTTGACGATCAGGACAATAACCAGTACGTCCTCCGGATTACCGACGGCGGGGAGTTATTCTGGACGCCGTACGGGAACCGGACGCCGGTAACCCTTTTCGCGCCGGAATCGCTCTTCTGGAAGGTAACGGAGCCGGTCTTAAACGAAATCCCGACCTCGCAAGAGGTCGTCTCGATCCTTAACCCGCCCGACTTAGCTACGGCGACTTACGCCGGAACCTATCGCGGGGGGAGCGGGAGCGGATATTCGGGGACGATTAGTTTCGAATGGCGGGCGGAAGACGTAGCGGAATGTCCCGCCGGAATTTTCCCGGTTAGCGGGACGAGCGGCCTCTGGACGACGGAGGGAACCCTTACGGTCGCCGGAATCCGGGAAGAGGCCGGATGGGGAGCGGGAAAGTAATTTAGCTACGGTCCCCGAAATGTCCTCCGATTTTTCCTATAACGTCGAAGTTACCCCGTTAAGTACGATCGCGATTCCCGGCCCGGTCGGGCCGAGCGGGCCGAGCGCTTACGCGGTCGCCGTCGAGGGCGGTTACTCCGGGAGCGAGGCGGAATGGATCGCGTCGTTAACCGGCCCGAGCGCTTACGCGGTCTGGCTCGGGGAGGGGAATAGCGGAACGGAAGCCGATTTTATCGCCGCGATCGAAGGGACCTCGGCGTATGAAGAGTGGTTGAACGCGGGAAATTCCGGAACGGAGTCGGATTTCCTCGCTTCGCTCGTCGGTCCGCCGGGACTCTCGGCCTACGGCGTCTGGATCCAGGCTGGTAACTCCGGGACCCCGGACGATTTCTTAGCCTTTATTACCGGCCCCCGGGGACCGAGCGGTTATTCCGCCTATACGATCGCCGTTATGCACGGGTTCGTCGGGACCGAGGCGGCTTGGTTAGCGTCCCTAAAAGGGGCGAGCGGAACGTCGAGCTGGTCCTCGTTAACCGGGGTTCCGGCGACCTTCCCGCCTTCTCCCCATACCCACGCCCAGATCGACGTTACCGGGCTCGTCGCCGCCTTAAATAGTAAGACGGCGCTCTCGACGGTCGTTCCGACGAGTATGTCGGTTACCGGCGGAGGGGCGATGAGCGGGCTAGCCTCGATTTCCTTCGTTAACGACCGGGCGAATCCCGGCCCTTTCGCGTTTTACGGGACGAATAACCTCGGGGGACGGGGATGGTGGGCGTACGGGTCGGTTATCGCCTATAACGTTCCAGCGGCGGGCGACGCCTCTACGTCTCAGGTCGTCCTCGGTTCCGATAGTCGTTTAACGAACGCCCGTTCCCCGCTCGGCCACTCCCTCTCCCATAGTTTCGGCGCTTCCGACCCGATCCAGATTACGAAAGCGCAGATTTCCGATCTTCCCGGCGTCGTTAGCCCGACCGCGATCGGCTTCGTTCCGAAGCTGCCGACGACGAATCCGACCGGGGTTTTCTTCCGGGGCGACGGGAACTACGCCGCGCCGCCCTCCGGCGGGTCCGCCGGGATAAATTTTAGCCTCTCGGAGGCGTGGACGGGACTGTTCTGGGTGGACGGGAAAAACGTCTACCAGAAGACCGTCAATATCGGCGCTCTTCCGAATACGACTTCTCGCGCTACCGCGCACGGGATCGTCAATATTTCGACGATCCTTAGCCAGTCCGGTTTCGCGGCGACGAGTACCGCTTTTATCCCCCTTCCTTACCCGGCGACCGTCGCCGCCTCGGCGATCTCGGTTTCCGCCGATACGACGAACGTTACCGTTACGACGGGAAGCGCGACCTGGACGAGCTATAGCGCCTACGTTACCCTCCGGTATACCTGTACCGACCGGTAAGTTTTCCGGTTCCCCGTTCTATAAATTTAGCGGCGGATCGCCTTTCCCTTTACCTCGGTCCCTCCGGTTTACTACCCTTCTCTCTCCCTCGTATTTTCTTCCTAAAAATGGTCGATAATCCCTACGCGGAAACGCTCCTCGGCGCGGTAAAGGTTTATAATCTAGACCGGGGGACGAATTACCGGTATCTAAGGATCGACTGTCCGTGGTGCGACGAGAATTTCGGGAAGCGCGATACCGCCGGGCACCTCCACTTTTACCTCGACTCCTCGATCGCCCGGTGTATGAGATGCGGGGCGTGGGGGACGGTTCCCGTTCTATTCTCTAAACTCGGTCTCGTTCTTCCGGTCGCTTACGAAACCGGGATAACTTTTCCGGGCCTTTTACGCGAAAAATTCGATCTTTTATTTAACCTCGACCCGAATAATCCGAATAGTAACCGAAACGCGAAAACGACGAACTTACCTGAACCACCTGAAATTGAATTACCCTATGGAACGCTTGAATTTACCTACCTTAACTCCCGAATCCCCTTCCACCGCCGCCCCCTTAAGATCGTAGAAAGCTGGAAACTCGATTTCGATATCCTTTTAAGTTTAAGATGGGGATGGAACGGGGACCTCGATTCTTTTATCTTTCCCGTTTATAACGAGAGGGGAGGACTGGTCTTCTGGTCGTCGAGAGCCGCGACGGGAAGCTTCCGCCGGTCCGCCGAGACGGAGTTCGCTCCGTACGGGATTCTCGGGGAGTTTTTTAACCCGCTTCGGAAATCGACCGAAGCCGTCTACCTCGTCGAAGGTCCGAAGGACGCCGCCGCGTTGTCCCAGGAGGGCTTTTGGGGCGTTTACCTTTTCGGGCATAACCCGAACGCCGCCCAGATCGCCCGCCTAAACTCGATCCCTCATACCAAAGTTCTCCTTCTCGACGCCGACGTTAGCGTCCGGGCGACGGAGATCGCCGAACGGGAGGGGGAACGATGGAAGGTAGTTTATCTACCGTCCGGGGATCCGGCGGACTACGCCGGGCGGCTTACCGGGACGCTCGCGGACTTATGGGAAACCCAGACCTCTTCTCGACGCGATTCGAAGATAGCCGAAATGAAGCAACGACTACACAATACTCAAATCCACCGAACAGCTCGAAGAAAAGCTCGTTAAAAAGTAAGCGAAATGTAGAAGAAGTTAATGAACGTTCAATTTATCGTCGAATACGGGATTCCGATCCCGTCGGGCCCCCGGATTATCCGGTCCCAAGGCGCTAACCGTAAAGCGCTCGAAGCGACGTTCCGCTCGATGAAAGTCGGAGGATCGTTTACGATCTCTTCCCCCCATCTTACCGGCGAGGCCCGGTGCGTCGCCGCGAACCTCGGCTACGATATTTTAATCGTCTTAGAGGGGAAAGCGTGGAGATGCTGGCTGACCGGGAAAGACGGCGAAACCGAAAGCTCCCCGCCCCCAAAATCCTTCCCCCCGGAACCGGTTAGTCCCGCCTCCGGCGAGACCGCCGAAGTTACCGGGGGCCGATCCGAAGAGGAGATTACCTCCTATCTAGAGAAGAAGGGTCTTACGATCGAGTACGCCTCGGAGAAGATCCGCTTCCGCCATCCCCATAAACTTTCTCGGATTTTAACCCTTTCCGCCCTTAAAGACGGGAAGGTCCGGCTTTCTTTCGCGCACGCCTTACCGGAGTTCGTAGAAATGTGGAATATCGCGCCGACCGGGGAGCTTCCGCTTAATCTCGGTCTCGCCGAAGTTTACGAGGCGCTCGACGACTTTTTCGAGGTCGTCTTCGAAGATCCGCCGCCCGGTTCCCCGCCTTTCGAGGAAAGGATGAAGGAATTGGACGAGCTGATTAACCGGATCTCCCGTAAACGCCAGTTGTACGATAATCCGGAGCACTACGAGCTAAATTATGACGATCTCGTCGCGATGGCGACCGAGAAAGCATACGAGGTTTATATCCGTTTTGGGGATAAGCCGACTTTCGAGTTCCAGTGTCTCGTCGCCCGTTCTATCGAGAGAAAATTCGATTCCTTATTCAATAAGCACTTTAAGTCGAAGTGCCGGTTCGGGGCCGGGTTACCGGTCGCTTTAACGGACGAGATGTTAGAAGTTCGCCGGAGCGCGAAGCTCGAAGAGGACGAAGAAGACGAAGAAATAGTAACGAAGGAAGAATTTAACGAGTACCTCGATACGTTACCGCCGGTCGAACGATTACTAATGAAAAGCGTTTACTATCCGACGGATAGTCTTCGGGAGGAGGAAGCTTTAAACCGGCTTCGCTACGAGCGGATTAAAGCCCAGTCGCCGAAATCTCGGATTACGATCGCGAAATATCGGTTACGAAAGCTCGCTTTAAGTACCGATAAGAGCGAAAATGAATTAAAAATAGCGCTCGCGAACCTAGTTAAGACGAACCCTTCTGCCGCCTGGGACGAGCTGGTAGAAAGTTTAAATGGATAAAGACGCCGAAACTAACCGCTGGGTCGCTCGGGCGCTCAAACGGTGCGGATGGATCGAGCCGACGGATTCGCTTATTAAGGAGGCGCTCGGCTTTTTAAAGAAAAACGGGACCGCCCTAACGAAATATAAGACGATCTACGGCGGGCTCGAAAAATTTAATCCCGAAGCGCCGCCGCTCGTCCCGTCGCCCGACCGGAAATACGTCGACCTTTTAATCCTCGCCTCGGCGTGCGGTCTGGCGATCCCGGTTAATCTCGGAGCCGAGCCGGTCGAGAATAAGATCCGCGAGGTCGAGCTTATCCTCCGGAAGGCGGCGAAGAAATTTAAGCTTCCCTCGGACGCCTACGCCCGGGACGTCGCGCTCCGTTACGATATCGTCTTCGAAGGGAAGATCCTCGATTGCTTCGGGTACTGGGAACCGGATAATAAGTTATGCATGGGCTGTACGGACCAGGAGCGTTGCTACGCCGTCGTTAAGAACGCCGGGATGGAGGCGCTCGTTAACCCGGCGATTAAAGAGTTCGGGGTTCCCGAGCCGCTCCGGGAAAGCGCCCCGTTAAGGGTCTGCCGGATCGAGAGGAGTACGAACGAAGGAGCCCTCGCGGCGGCGAACGACCGGAAGTCGCTTATAATCTGGATCGGGTCGGAGTTCCCGGCCTTAGCCCGGTTCGATTATACCGAGAGCGTTAACTTCCAGATTACCCACCCCTACCGGAAGCGGCTCGTCCTTTTAAAGGTCGAGAAATTTTCGCCGAAAGCGTACCTCGTCGTCTTTAACGTAATCTCCGACGAACAGGCCGCTGAGTTCGGCTTTACGAAGATCCGGAATAACTGGACCCATACCGCGCCCGACGTTTTAAAGCTCCAGGACGAGATCCGGAAATATCTCGTCGTGGCGATGGATATTCCGGCGATCTCGGTCGTCCTCTCGAAGGAAGAGGAGATTAAGCAGCAGATCCAGCGCTACCTAACCGAGAATTGGACCGGGATTTTAGAGCATCGTGCCGATCACGACGTCTTTATCGACTCCCGTCGGCAGAAGATCCTCCGTTTCTCCCGGCTTTCGACGAAAGGGTTCCGGCTCGATTTTTCGCGATGGGGACGGGAGAAGGCGAACGAGTTCGGCCTTCGCTATACGTCGAGCGGGGCCCGCTACGAGGGCTCGGACCGGACGGAACTCGAACGTCTTCTCCGGATCTACCTACACTCGATTCGATCGGATTATTTCGGACCCCGGAACGGCTACGTCCCGGGAAGCTCTTTTCTCGCGACGAATTGATCCTCGGGATGATACCGATCTACATCCCGTCGAAGGGCGACCCGGATAATAAAACGAGTCGCCTCTTTAAAGGCCGCCGGGATTATACCGTCTTCGTCGAGCCTTCGGAATTAGACCTTTACCGCGAGGCGAACGCCGACGTCGTCTCGATCGAGGAAAATAATCTCGGGAACGGGTACGTTATGCGCTATATCCAGCGGTACGCCGACCGGAACGAGGTCGCGATAAGCTGGATCCTCGACGACGACTTCCGGGAGTTCTACCGGTTACCGGTGGACCCGGGCGCGAGGCCGGAAGCGGGCGGGGCGGCGATCCTCGCGGAGGCGGAGGAAGCCGTCTTAACGGAGGACTTCCTTAATTTAACCCCGCCGGTCGCGGCGGCCCACTTCGAATTTATGGAGCCCCGGACGCGGAACCCGCGTCCCTTTACCTTCCATAAGGTCCCGGTTATGGGCTTACTCGTAATCTGGGACCGGGTCCGGGCGGCGGGAGCGGAATACGACGCCGACCCGGCGACCCATTGGGACGTCGACTTCGCTTTCCAGCTTTTCCGGGCCGGGTTTACGACCGCCCAGTTTAACCGCTTCGCTCAGAAGGTCGCTCCGAGCCTTAGTAACTACACTCACCCCGATTATCTCCGGCGGTGCGAGCGGATGATTGGACGGTGGGGGGATTGGGTTAAGATCGTTCCGAACCCGAAGATTTATTCGGGGACCGACCGGGTTCCGGTCGAGAAGCGGGTCCAGTTACAGCGGAACCATCGGGCTTGGAAAAAATACCTCGGCGTCGTATGACGAAACGTAGGAGGTATGAATGAAACTTTCGCACAGAAATTGGCGCCTCTTATCGAGCCCCACGTCGCGTGGGTAAACGCCCAGATCGCCGAAAAACCTTCGCGGAACGGTTATACGCTGGTTAAAATCGTCGCCGCCTGGGAAGCTTATAAAAAGGGTACGATCTCGGAAGACGACCTAAAATTTAAGGTCGAGCAGCTACATAAGGCTCTTCAAAGCCAAATCGATCGAAAGACTTATAAAAATTACTTTAATTCGACCGGAAAATGGTGGTCTACCGAAGCTGGGATTTTTTCGGCTCTCGGAATGCCCTTTACTCCCGCTTCTACCTCCGAAGAGGAAGAGAATGAAGACGATCTTATCGCGAGCCTAAACGGAGGCGATTCGGATAAATATAAACCGCTCCGGACCCTCGGCGATAAGACCCTCGGTACGGGCGTTTATTTATGGACGTTCCCTTGCATTACCGACGGGCGGGTAAAGATCGGAAAGTTTACCGGAACGGCGTCCGAACGGGTCGACGCTCAAATTAACGCTAGCAAAACGGCGATCCCCCAAAAGCCGACGATTTTACTCGAAATCTACCATAAGGATTTTGAAAATATGGAGCGCTTAGTGCATCGCGTTTTACGCGCTCGCGCTAAAAAGTGCCCGGATAGCGTCGGGGACGAGTGGTTCTTTACGACCCCGGAGGAAGTAACCCCGATCATCGAATTCGTTTACGAATCTCCTCTTAGCTAAAAATTCCGATTTAGAAATTTAGTATCCGTTCTCTATAGGAAGAGATCGAAAAATTTAGAAATTCGGTCCGAAATGTAGGTTAGGAAGAAAGGAAATATCTATGCAAAAAACTTATAAAACGAAGCTGTCCCGCATGAAGGTCGAAACCTTCAAGGAGCGCCTCGCGAACGGTAATCTCGGATTTCGCGTCCGAAAATTCCTGAACGGGGAGTTGAGCGCGGTCGTCGGCGCGGACGGATGGATTCATTTCTCTCCCGTCTAAGCGGTCGAACCTCTAAAGGTCCGGGTTAATAGCCCGGGCCTTTTTCGTTTCCGAAATGTACTAGCTATGAATACTTTTTGCGAAGTCGTCGTTTGGATCTGGATTATTATCGGGATCCTCCTTCTCCCCGTTAACTCCTTCGTCGGGACGTTTCTTATCTCGATTTGGTTAAAGATCGATACCGATACTTGGCTTCACCGGGTAATGATCCCGTCTTGGATCCTACAGATCGTCTGGAATCTCGTCGTTTTCTCGATCCTCCTTCTCGGCTCGACCGCCTTAGAGAGCGAGAAAGGAAAGATTACCTACACCCTTACCCGGGGTACCTGGGAAAATTGGAATGTAGATAAAACTCTCCCTCCCAACCATTTTAACCCCGACGTCTGGGACTTCCACTTTTATAAAGAGACGGCGAAAGGGAAGACCGAAATCGACCCCTTTTCCGAAGAGGCGACTCCCTTCCAAAAGGCCTATAGCGAATCCGGTATAGAGAAAGGGCTCGACCCGGAGGGTCTAAAAGACGTCGTCTTTTCGGACGGGTCCGTCGCGCATAGCGACGGGGGAATAATCGATAAAATAATCGCCTTCGATAATCTTTCCGAAGACGAAGCCCGGGCCTATATCGACCGCTACAATACCCCTCACCCCGTCGGTTTCTTTTTTAGCGGGATCTTCCCGATGATTATCGTCTCGGTTCTTGCCCCGTTCGTTTGGATGATCGGAGAGGCGTTCGTAATCGCTTTTATCGTCTTCGTTTTCTCGAACCCTCTCTTAGCCGCCGCCGTCTACGGACCGATCGTTTACAAACTCGGGAAAGCCGGAGCCTTTAAGGGGGCTCTTTAAGGTAGGCCGGGTATTTAGGGGGTATGCCGCCGTCGCCTCGCCGCTACCATCTCGTCCTCGACGCCGATCTTAAGGCTCTCTACGAAAGCCGTCTCCCGAACGGACCGGCTTTCGCGACTCTCGACGAATCCCAACGGGCCGAGTTCCGGCTCTTCGTCGAGACGAAGGGAGTTCTCTTTAATCCGAGATGGGGGCTTACGGGGCGGCTTAACGCGTACGACGCCCTACGGACGTTTACGTTAGCCGAAAACGAGGTAGCGCTCGAAGATCCGGAGACCGAAGACCCGGATATCGAAGACGAAATTCGCGCCCGGACCGCCGCGAAAATCCACGGAACTAAGGCGACGAGCGCGGGCGGCGTTACGACCGATCCCTCTGAAATGGAAGCGAAAACGAAGATCCGGGAGCTACAACGGCTTTGGGCGTCGTTACCGTTAACCGAAGCGGAGGAAGATCGGCCGCAACCGGTCCGCGAAATTTTTCCGAGCGAACCGGGCGATCCGCCCGGCTCGTGGCGGATTAAAACGATGAAGTTCAATCCAGAAACCGGTAAAAAGGAAGAAGTCCGAACGCTCATCCGGCCCTTGACGAAGAAAAAAGAAGCAATCATCGATCAGCTTCAAGCGATCCTTCTCCCCTTCGTTAAAAAGAGCGTCGCTCGGACTCTCAATAATCCGAAATACCGGGGATTGCAGGACCAAACGGATGAGATCGCGGATAAGGTACTCGTCAACTGGGCTTATAAGGTCCGCCAAGTTGAAAACGAAATCGAGGACGGTTCCGCGCCCGCGCACGCTAGTGAAATTGCAGGTTCTTATAAGACGCCCCGAGGGCGCGAGACCCAACATCCCGACGAATTTTTTAAGAGTTACCGGGACGCTAATCTCGACCGTACAACCTATCCTGATATTATCCGGGACGTTATGAATCGGATCGGGAAGGTCATCGGTAACGAAATTAACAAAAGCAAACGGGCAGGTCAATTTACCTCCGACCAACCCGTTAGTACCTCCGGCGAACTTTCCGACGAAGGGGAAGAGGCCGAGGTTATCGCGAAGACTCCTCCGGAACAAATTACTCATCCGTCGGAACTCGACGATAAATTCAGCGCCTTTAAAGAGATCGAAAACGCTCTCCGGACCTACCCGAAGGAATACAAACTTTTTAAAGCGATTATTAGTAGTCCGGGGGATTTAGTAGCCGCCGGGGTAAGTCTCGGCTGGACGAAGGAGAAAACGATCGACGTTTTAAAAAGTTTGCGAACGGCGATTCATAAGGAGGTCCCGGAACACGCCGATATTTTCGCCCGGCTTCGGGAAAGTAAGAAATACGCGCCCTTAGCGCGGCTCCTTTTTCCCGGTCTTTGCATCCAAGAGGTGCGGCCAACTTACTCTACTTACCGGAAGTTTGATCTAATTTAATTCTCGTCCGTTCTAAAGTAGGTTAGTGGACTTGGATTGGCGCGACTTCTTCCCCGAGGCGAATCCCCGGGAAATACAGACTCAGATACTCGACTTCGTTACGGGAAATCTCGACGATGCCGACGCCTTCTTTATCGAGGCTCCGGCGGGAGTCGGGAAGTCGGCGATCGCCGTTACCCTAGCGCGATGGTTTGCGGCGAGAACCCTTCTCGAAAATAAGTATACGGCGGCGAACGAGGCTCGTTCGTACCTTAGTACGACGACGGTTGCCCTAGAGGATCAGTATATGCGAAGTTACCGGTCGCGAGGGCTCGTACAGCTCCATTCCGCTTCCCATTATAACTGTTCCCGGCGGCGGCGCGGGAACGACCCGCGCCCGATGACCTGCGAGGAGGGGAAAGCGGTCGCGAAGATCGTCGGGAAACGCTGTCCCGGGGAAAGGCCCTGCCCGTATACGGCGGCGAAAGAATACTTCGCGGAAAGCTCTTACGGGATCGTTAACGCCGCCTATCTCCTTACCGAAGCGACTTACGTCCGGAAGCTCGGGACCCGGGGCCTTCTAATCTCCGACGAGGGGCATACCCTCGCCGAGTCGATCTGCAATTTCCTCGAATTTAATTTAACGGCGAAAAAGATCGCCTCGGTCGGGCTCCTCTACCCGAAGATCCCGGAGGACGAGAAAGAGATCCCGACGCTTCTCGAATGGTTACGGGAGACCTATAAACCGGCGCTCTCGGCCCGGTACGCGGCGCTTACGGGAGAGATCGAATCCCGCCCGGAAGACGATCCCTTAACCGTTTCTTATTCCCGCGAGCTACAGGCCGTCGAAGGCGAAATCGGGAAAGTCGGGGCTCTCCTCGCGAACGTAAGCGAGGCGAAGTGGGTAATTGAGCGGGGGAGCTTCGGGAACGGCGAATTCTTATCCTTAACCCCGCTTTCGGCGAAGACCTTCTCCCGCCGGATCCTCGATAAGATCTCCCCGAAGCTTATCCTCCTTTCGGCGACCCTTATCGACTTCGACTACCACGCCTCCGAACTCGGGATTAACCCGGACCGGCTCGGTATTTTTCAGGCCCCTTCCCCTTTCCCGGTCGCGAACCGGCCTATTTTCGTCTCGCCCCGGGTTAAGCTCGATCACCGCGACCTCGTCCGGACCTGCGAGGCGGCGGCGGCTTTTATCGCCCCGATCCTCGACGGTCATCCCGGGGAGCGCGGGATTATCTTTACCTCCTCCTACCCCCAGGCCCGGGGAATCGTCGAAGCGGTCAACCGCTTAACCGGCGAAAACCGGCTCGCGACGCACGCTAACTCGGAAGGGAAAACCTTCCTCCTTAAGATGCACGCCGCCCGGGCCGATTCGGTTCTCGTTAGCCCTTCGATGCACGAGGGGCTCGACCTTAAGGACGATCTTTCCCGCTTCCAAATCATTACCAAGCTCCCTTTCCCGAGTCTCGGCTCGAAAGTCGTCCAGGGGCGTATGGCGACGTCCCCGTCCTGGTACGGGTATACGACGGTCCTTAAACTTATCCAGGCTACCGGTCGCTCGATCCGGACCGAGACCGATACGGCGGCGACCTACATTCTCGACGAGGCGTTTAACTGGTTTTACGATCGGAACCGTAAATTATTTCCACCCTACTGGCAGGAAGCCGTTCAGTTTATATGACGACTACGACGCGGAAAACCGAACCCGTTCTCGGGAAACCGGAAATAGTCGCGAGCTTAATTCGGGAAGGTTTTCCTCCGGACGAAGCGGGACGGGCGTTCGAGTTAATAATGGAAACGATCGGGCGCGGGCTCCGGAAAGGCCGGACGGTTTATTTTCGGCGGATTTGTAAGATTTGGGTCTTGACCCGACCGCCGAGGAAATGGTGGGATAATTGGAACCAGCGTTATATCTATTTCGGGGAGCGTAAGGTTCTTAAGATTAAACCCTTCCTTCTAAAAGAGCGTAACATCCTAGTCGAACGACCCTTCCCCCCGAAGAAAATCCCTTCCCGTCCCCATGCATCAAAGTCAAGCCCAAGCGCAAGCGCTATTAAAGTGGTATCCGAACCTAAGGAAAACCCTCGTTAAAGAGATCCGGAAAAGAACGGGTTACGACCGGCTTACCGAAGGCCGGGATCTAAGCGAGGTAACGCATAAGGTCTTACGGAAGCTAGACGATCTCCCGGATTCGATTACTTCCCGGGCCGGGAATACGAAAGAGCTTTCTCCCCACTTATTCCATATCCCTTCCGACGCTTACGGCGAGCCGAACGCGACGACGATCCTCCCGGGCCGGGGGAATAACGTTTTCGCGACGATCGCCGAGACCTTATGGGTCTACGCCGGGCGGAACGATATTATAACGCTTAAACGGTGGCTTCCCCGGGCGGTCGAGTTCTCGGACGACGGGAAGGTCTGGTCCTCGGGGTACGGGCCCCGGATCCGGTCCTGGATAAATCATAATCTAAAGTCCTTCGATCAGATCGAGGCCGTTCTTCGCCGTCTTAAGGCGAAAGCCGACTCGCGCCAGGCGGTCATCGTAATCTGGGATCCGGCGGCGGACGGGGTTAAGGAGAATTCGAAGGATTACGCCTGTAATATTTTTCTCCACTTCCTTATCCGGGACGGCGGGCTAAATATGTACGTTACGACCCGCTCGAACGATATAATCTTCGGGGTCGCGATTAACGTTTTTGAGTGGTGCTTTCTCGGGCGGTATCTCGCGACCGAGTTACGGATCCCTTTCCGCAATTACTATCAGACCGGCTCCTCCCTCCACCTTTACGATTGGAAAGGGACGACCGCGAAACGGGTCCTCGAAACTCCATACTTCCCGATCCCGGTCGTTAAGACGGCGGCGTCGCTCGTCGCGAGGGAAGAACCCCGGCTAGCGCCGAAAGAGATGCAAGCGGTTTGCGGCGAAATCTATCACGCCGCTTTTACCGATAAATTAGTCGATCTTGACGCCGACTATTTCGCCCGGCTTCCGTCCCGGATCGCCGACTGCGTCTATGCGCTCTGGGCGGAGACGAAGCTCGATACTTCCGGGCCGGACTATCTCGCCGAGCTACAAGCGGTCCGTTATCCGCCGCTTCTTTTTTCGCTTCTCGACGTGGGAATGCGGCGAAGGAAAGAGGCGCTCTGGCTCTGTAAAGGCTTTAACGAGCTATTTGCCGATACCGCGAACGAGATCGCGGCGGCCCGTTACTTAAAGCGGCTCTATAAGGCGACGGTCGGCGAAAAAGTCCTGTAGTCTCGAAGGGGGTATTTCTGGTCTGGAAATACCCCCTAATGAAAGTCATTACTTTTAGTCGGAAGGTTACCGTCATTACGAAGTGCGGTAAACACCAGGCCGAGGTCCCCTGTAACCCGGGGGAACGGTTAATCTTCGATAATGATAACGCCCTTAGTATCCAGCAGGATCCCGGCTCCGCCCGCTACATCTTCGAGGTAACCGATCTAGAGCCGCTAATTAAGGAGATGCCCCGACCGGCCCGGTGGGCGAAAAGGCGGGTCCTTTTTTACCGGAATCGGGGGATCGGCGATCAACTCATTATTTCCTCCGCCTCCCGCTTCTTCGCCGAGATCCTCGGGGCGGAATGCTTCCAGCTTTCCGACCGGATCCACGAGGCCCTATGGGCGTTTAACCCGTTTATCGGCGGGGCGGCGCTCCACATGCCGATGCATCTCGATACCGTCTGGCGGTCGAACGGGAAACCTTTCTTCCCGGGAGCCTTCTTTTTCGAGTCGCTTACCGAATGGGATTCCGACGGCGAGCAGCCCAACGTCTACGACCGGGTCTATGGAATGCTCGGATTCGAGCCGGACCGGATCCCGGCGAAATTTAAACGTCCGGTTATCGCCCTTCAGAAGCAGGACATAGATAAAAGGAACCAATGGTTAAAGCAGGTCGGCAGCGCGGTTAATAAGCCGACCGATAACGGCTACATCTTTTTCCAGCCCCGCTCGACGAATAAAGGCCGGAGCTTACCGAATTTCCTAATCGAGAAGGTTCTCTATTCGGTTAACGAGTTCGCGGAGAAGCTGCAGATACCGATCCTGGTCGCCGACGATAACCCGCTCGACCCGGAGGTTAACGCCATGGTGCAGCGTACTCCGAGAGCGATTAACGTCGCGACGGCGCTTAATAACGTCCGGCTTTTCGTCTCGGTTATCGGGGCGGCGAACGTCGTCGTCGGGCCGGACTCCTCTGCGCTCCATATCGCCGCCGCGTTCGAAACTCCGGCGGTTGGACTCTGGGGGCCGTTCGAACCGAAGAGCCGGACGCAGTACTACCCGAGGCAGGTCCACTTACATCACCCCAACCTTTGCCCCGAAGCGCCCTGCTTTAACTATCTCCCGGAACTCCCGGCGATGAAGTGCCCGAACGGGGCGGCGCAACGGCATTGCGAGTGCTACGAAGGGATCGAGACGGAGGAGATTTTCGAAGCGCTAAAAGCGGTTACGAGTTAGCGGTATTTAATTTTTAAGATGGCGACGTCCGTACCTAATTCGTTTTCCGCGTTTCAACGGCTCTTCGAGGATATCGGCGATCCGGCGCTTCTCGGCCCGGCGGACGCGGCGGAGACGGAAGAAGACGATTCCGAAGGGGAAAACCGGCTAGAGAAGATTCTCTCGATCGCGTGCGACGCGATTCTCGCCGACCTCCACGATAACGAGAACCTCCGGGACGCGGTTATCTCCTCGATCCCGAGCCCGGCCTCGAAGACGCTCCTCTTTATAATTAATCCGTCGCTCGATCTAACCGAGGACCTTTTCGATTTCCTCGACGATCATCCCCGGATTAAGAAGTGGGCTCCCGGGGCCCGGAAATTAGCGAACGGGGAACGGATCCGGGCGGTCAAGATTCTTCCGGTCCCGGTCGACGACGAGTGTACGTCGCCCGATAGCGATCTAGAGGCCCAGAAGGACCAGGAACAGACCGCCCTCCAAAACGCCTCCGAGGAGGGAGACCGGATCGGGATTAGCGGTACCTTCTCCGGGAGTAATCCCGGAATGTAGAGAGACGGCGAGTATTTAAGCTCGCAATGGCTAGCATCCTTTCGGTCGACACCATTACCGGAGTCACTAACACCAATTACTCGAAGCTTCCGAGCGGGGTCGTCGACGGCGTTACGATTACTTTCGTAACCGTAGCTAGTAACGCGGTCCTCGCGCTCGCGAACGGCGGAATCCAGCTCTCCCACCTCTCTCCCGCCGTTCTCCAGCAGGTTACCGCCCAATCTTCCGTCTCCCTTCCGGGAACGATTATCCAGTGTTACGGTATTAATCAGCCGCCCGGGACCCTCCTCTGTACGGGCCAGGCGGTTAGCCGGACGACCTATTCCGCTCTTTTCGCCGCGATCGGTACCACCTTCGGAACCGGGGACGGGTCGACGACTTTCAATGTCCCGAATCTCGGAGGCTCTTTCTACATAAAATACTGATCTCCCTATGTCCCTTTTAATCACCGACGCCGTCCAGGGCCTAGCCGACGCTACGTACATCCAACTCCCGACGGGGATCGTCGATCCGGCTTGCCTCCAGGTCGTTACGATTAACGGCGCTCTTCGGATAACGATTAAAAAGAACTCGCTCGACGGGTCCTATTTTACCGGGGACTTTATCCCGAACGGGTCGATTACTAGTTCGCAGCTGGCGAATAACTGCGTCGGGACGGGTCAGCTCCAGGACGGCGCGGTAACGACGTCGAAGCTCGCCGACCATAGCGTTACCCAGATTAAGCTCGCTTTCGGGGCGGTAACCAATACCGAGATCGCCGCCGGAACGATCCATTCCAGTAATATCGCCCCGAATGCGATCGTAACGAACCTTATTAATCCCGGCTCGGTAACCGGCCCCTGTATCGCCAGCGCGGCGATTACCTCGGTTAACTTCTCGCCCGGCGCGGTTAATAATTCCGCGCTTCAGTCGGCGTGCGTCGCGATCCCGAACCTCGGCTCGGACGTCCTTTCGCTAATTCAGGGAACGGGCCTTCCGTCGGGGATTATCCTACCGACGGCCCGGATCTCGCCGCCGACCGGTTACCTCTTCTGCGATGGGGCGCAAATTTCCCGGTCGGTTTACGCTACGCTCTACGCGGCGCTCGGCGGGGCGAACTCCCCTTGGGGTCAGGGCGACGGGAGCACCACTTTCCAAGTTCCCGATCTTCGCGGGCGGAATATCGTCGGGGCCGGAGCCGGTCCCGGCTTAACGAACCGGGCGCTCGGGAGTACCGGCGGAGCCGAATACCACTACATCTCGACGAACGAGATGCCCGCCCATAGCCATCCGGTCGTCGATAACGGGCACTCCCACGCCGTTAACGAGCCCTTCCACTCCCACTCGATCTCCCAGACCCCCCACGCCCACGGGGTTACCGACCCCGGGCATACGCATACTTACGTCGGGGTCTATCCGCAGCTTAATACCGCGCCGAACGTCGGGAACTCCTATACGACGCCGGTAACCCCCCTTACGACGACGTCTTCGACGACTGGGATTAGTATCCAAGCGGCGAACGCTAACGTCTCGATCGTCCAGACCAAGATCGGGATTACGATCGCGGGCGCGAGTACCTCGATCTACAATACCAATACCGGAGGCGGAGCGCCGATAAGCTTAATGGCGCCGTTCGCCTCCTGTAACTACATAATTAAGACGTAAGAACTTGGTGAAGATCCTCTGAAGGTAGAGGGATTTAGATTTTCTTCCGGGAGCGTCGCGTATATCTCGATTAACCTAAATCAACGCTCATTTTAAATAGTCTATGGCCTCTTCCACTTATGGCATCTATGCAGTAAAAGGCGTCTCGACGCCGTTCGTAACCTACCGGACCGATTTCCGAGTCGGTCGGATCGACTTCCAGATTCGCAACTACGGCGATAGTCCGGTTAAGGTGCAAATCCGCGAATCCGAAGTAAACGGGACGTCTTCGAGCGTCGTTGTAAACGATACCCTTATTAGCGTCGGCGGCGGCGTCGTCGATCTTCCGATAAACGTCGCGAAGGGGCAGGTCCAGCTCCTTTCCGGCTCCGGGAATCTCGCCGCGTCGAGCGTCCACGTTCAGGCGACCTTTTTTGGGCTCTCCTTCTATGGCGGCTCGATCGCCGATATGGAAAGTTTGAATCGGTCCGGCTGGACTGCTGGGACAGATTTGCCCACGGGGGTTAGAGATTAGCACTGACCATTATTTCTCTCGAAAGCCCCGGCGCTCGTATAGGCCGGGGCTTTTTATTTCCCGAAATGTAGGGAGGACTTATGAGAAAAATAATCCTCTCCTTCTTCACCGTCTTTACCCTTCTCGGTAACCTACAGGCCGGTACCTGCTATGGGGACGCCGATTGCACCGCCTGTACGACTTGCAACTATTGTAAGCATTGCAACGAAGGCGGCGGTACCTGCGGCGTAAAGAACGGAACCTCCGCCGGACGCGGTTCTCGCCGGGGCCATTAATGTTTTAAGTTCGAAATGTAGGGCTAGATCGGGATATCCCCGTTCTAGACTAACGAATAATTACAATGCCAACGACAGAAGAAATAGAAGTAACGGAAACGGAAGCGGTAGAGCCTAAACCTCTTGTTCAATTAGCCGTCCGGTTAGAGAGTACCCGTCCTCTAATAATGCACCGGGGAAACCTAGCGGATTCTTTCGACCCTTGGGCTCGGAGGATTAAAGAAATTTCCTCGAAAAGGAAGAAGACCGACGAGGACGCCGCTGAACTACAAAAGCGGGAATTTCTCGGTTCAATGTATTACGATCCCGAAATTGGGATCTATATCCCGTCGGAAAATGTTCGAGCTTGTATCGTCGAAGGAGCGCGAGTCTCGAAGCTCGGAGTGCAAGCGGAGACCGGGATCGAGGTAATCGCCTACGGTAAAAACGAGGCCGCTATTCCTTTCGAATATGAAGGTCCGAAAGACCCGGAAAAATTATGGAACTCGCGGAAAAAGGACGGTAGTTCCGATTTCATCTTTACCCGGGGCGTCCGCGTCTCCCAAGCTCGTATTATGCGGACTCGGCCTCGGTTTAGTAAGTGGGCGGTCGATTTTATCTTAGAAATCGATACCGAACTTCTTAACCCGGATCAGGCGATTCAAGCCATGGTTCACGCCGGTTCGCGTAAAGGACTCGGGGATTGGCGTCCCCGTTACGGACGTTTTACCGTTACTAAAGCCGATCTTATAAAAGAAATTTAAACTTATGGGTATTACAACTCCTCCGGAAGATGGGCGGGCCTATCCTTTAGGCCCGCAAGCAATCGTCGACGATTTAGAAAAAGAAGGACTACTTCGGTACGGAGTACAGATTCCGACCGACTTTTTCGAAAAGCGTCTTTTAAAGAATCGCAACGACAATTTTTTCTCTATCGCGATTAGCGCGGTCCGCGACCTCCTTATCCCTAGAGGCCTTTATCTCAACGGATACGGCGGTAAAGGAGATCTCTATCAGATAGACGATCCTAAGCGGAACGCGCATCATGCGCGATCTAGAGCGCGGAATGCTCGTAAGGAGATCTGGCGGTCGTCGACCTTAGCGGCCCAGACCGACCGGAGCGGGCTAACCGAGGCGCAAATCGCCGAACTCGATCAGGTTCATCGCCGGGCGTCGACGATCGGTATGCTAATGGATAAGTCGAGAACGATCGAAAAACTAGTTCGTAAGTATCAGCCCAAACTACTCGGGCGATAATTTTCGAGGCGGGGCCAGGCGGAGCATGGTCCGGCGGGGCTAGGCGGGGCGGTGGCATGGTACGGCGGGGTATGGTGAGGCGAGGCAAGGCTTGGATCCCGTTCTTTCGGAAGAGGGGACGGGTTCGGGGCTTGGCCGGGTGCGGCTGGGTTGGGCTCGGTACGGTTGGGCATGGCTGGGCGTGGTACGGCGAGGCTTGGATCCCGCTTCTTCTAACGAGGAAGCGGGCTCTGGGCAAGGTGGGGCGAGGCCCGGCGCGGCTTGGTCTGGCTGGGCTAGGCTGGGTAAGGCGTGGCTTGGTGTGGCGGGGCACGGCGGGGCACGGCGGGGCGTGGATCCCGAATCTTCGAAAGAGGGT
>Ga0210402_10000047_pt1 | contig 119816 bp, 102 predicted proteins | sample IncBWC7MmetaG_FD_161055 | JGI IMG/M metagenome (GOLD analysis project Ga0210402, IMG submission 161055) | Forest soil microbial communities from Barre Woods Harvard Forest LTER site, Petersham, Massachusetts, United States - Inc-BW-C-7-M | ecosystem: Environmental > Terrestrial > Soil >...
AGCAAAAAGGACTGAAGGATCACGTGGTGCTCAACGCGAAGTACCACGAACGCGAGGCGGAAATTGTTGCGCAGGCCGGGCGTAAGGGCCGGGTCACGATCGCTACCAATATGGCCGGTCGCGGCACGGATATTCTGCTTGGCGGCAACCCCGAATTCATGGCCAAGCAGGAGTGCGTGAAGAAGGGAATCGCGCAGCCAATCCGCGCCGCGCAAGGCAAGATTCAAGCCGACGTCGATGATCCCAACCGCACGGTTTGGTACTACGCCGGCAATGAGTACGCGGTCCCGACCGATCAGTGGAACGAGATCTTTACGCGCTACAAAAACGACACGGACCGGGAACACCAGGAAGTGATCGAGGCGGGCGGCTTGCACATCTTTGGCACCGAACGTCACGAAGCGCGCCGCATTGACAATCAGCTCCGCGGACGCGCCGGCCGCCAAGGCGACCCCGGCTCCTCGCGCTTTTATCTTTCGCTCGAAGACGATCTCATGCGAATCTTCGCCAAGGAGTGGGTTTCGAACCTCCTGCAACGCCTCGGCATGGAAGAAGGTATTCCCATCGAATCGCGCATGATCACGCGCCGAATCGAAGCTGCCCAGAAAGCCGTCGAAGGCCAGAACTTCGAAGCCCGCAAACACCTGCTCGAGTATGACGATGTCATGAACAAGCAGAGGACAGCGGTCTACGGACTGCGCCGTCGTCTGCTGGAGGGCCTCGACCAGAAAGACCTGATCATCGAAGACTACGTCTCCGCAATTCTCGGCGACATCCTCGAACGGCACTGTCCGCCGAAAGAACACGTTGACAACTGGGATCTCAAGGCACTGAAGGAGGCGATCTTCACCCGCTTCGGCGTCGACATTTACGCCGAAGGCCTCAAGCCTGAGCACATGAATCGCCAGGAGCTGGGCGACGCCATCTTCGACAAACTGAAAGAGCGGTATGACGCGAAAGAGGCGCTCATTGGCGCCGAGGCCATGCGCTATCACGAGCGGATGATCATGCTGAGCGTGATCGACGGACAGTGGAAAGACCACCTGCTTTCGATGGACCACCTGAAAGAGGGTATCAACTTACGCGGTTACGGACAGCATGATCCGCTGGTCGAGTACAAGCGCGAGTCCTACGACATGTTCGAAGAGATGATGCAGCGCTTTCAGGAAGAAACGGTTCGCTACCTGTACCTGATGCAGATCATGGAGCGGCCGCCGGACCAGGGAGCGAGGCCGGGTGGCGGCGGAGGCAGTCCAAACGATCTGTCGGGGCAGGGGCCCGAAGCCGGCGTACCTTCAATCATCACAGGTGGCCGAGGCGGCAATGGACGCCCGCCGCGCCAGGTCGCAACTTCCGTGGACGATATCGAGGAGGCCTTCCAGCGCAAGAAAAAGAAAGAGCTGGAACAAGCGCGCATGGCCGGGGCTGGTGACATGCAGGTCCAGCAGGTGGTGCGCTCGGGAGAAAAAGTCGGACGCAACGATCCGTGCCCTTGCGGAAGCGGCAAGAAGTATAAGAAATGTTGCGGGGCGAATTCGTAAGTCTCTCGCCGGTTAAACGCCTTTTGATTTCTTTCGGAGCGCACGAAACGTCATTTCCGTGGCGGTGCTGCGAGTCGCACGTTTCCACGTGAAGAACAGCTCGGCGTAACTTTGCGTGATGTAGTGTGCGGGCGTGATCCCGAGAGCGCGGGCCGTGCGGTCGATCCAGCGCGATGGTCCTTCAATCTCGCCGAAGTTTCCAATCGGAGTTTCGTCGAGCACGACGTGCCCCGTGCCATCGCTCCACTCGGCACGATATTTTTCATAGCGAAACGTCGGAGCGAACCCAAGAGCCCGCAGAATGGCGTCCATCTGGTCGCCGTTCTCGACTCGCGTTTCCAGCTCAACCCGAACTTTATGACGAGCGCTTTTGCCCTTTGCCTTGTGCGTCAGCACCCAGGTCTCGCCATACTTCCGCAGACGCAGCAACTCACCCCGCCGGCGCAGTTTCTGGCCGGGCAGATCGTAGAGTGAATTCATTTCGTGGCTGGAACGGCTGATCCGCTTGAAGCCCGCACGCTTCAACGCACCTGCCAGGGCAAGCATGTGATGGATATGAAACTTGATCTCAACTTCTTTCGGCGCAGACATAGGGCGATATTAGACCGCAAGCCAATTCCGCGGTGGTCTCACACGGCGGCGCCAACTACCAGCACACAGGGCGTTCGTGACACCATATTGCCTTGAAAGGGGTCCACTGACCGCGTGGCCACGTTTGAGTCTCAAGCGGTAGTGGCCAACGATTGCATCCGCGGCAGCCCGCTCGAGGACAAATGGTTCCCGATACCGCGGCATCGCATCCGGCGTTGTCCCCGAAGCCCGTCTTACCGATGTCGGCGCCGATGAGGATGGTCATCGGCATGGATACCTGTCTACCAGGAACATCAGCGACAAGGTTCGGCTCACAAGCAAGCGATGCACGGAAAGTCTCACGACTGCGACTCGTTTTTTTTCCCCCCTATGGGAGTCTCTTCTGGTGACGTTTCGCGCCCTCGATGGAACCAGCTCATATGCGGCAGATCGCGCTCGACTTTTCGCCGCTTCGCGATCAACTCCGCGGTGATCGATACCGCAATCTCTTCGGGAGTAATGGCCCCAATATCCAGCCCGACTGGGGCATGGACGCGGTCGAACAGGTGCGCAGGCAGACCTTCGGCTTGCAGCTCTTTGAAGATGGTGATTGTCTTCCGCTTCGACCCGATCATCCCGACGTAACGCGCCGGAGTTTGCACCGCCCAGCGCAGCATCCGCATATCGTCGCGGTGGCCGCGGGTGACGATCACGATGTACGACGACTCGCCGGGCGCGAGCTGCGCCGCGGCCTTCTCGAAATCTTCGGCGATTACTTGCTGGGCTTCGGGAAAGCGTTCGCGGTTCGCGTAGGCCTCGCGATCATCGACCACGGTGATGTCGAATCCCGCGATTCGCGCAACTTTATAAAGGCTTGCCGCTACATGACCTGCGCCGAAAATATAAAGGTCTGCCGGAGGTAGTACCGGCTCCACAAAAATTTCTAGTGTTCCGCCGCAGACGAGGCCGTTGTCGTACTTAGGATCCTGATTCAGATCAAATGTCAGGGTTCGCGGCTTCTCCGTTTCCATTACTTCGCGCGCCGCTTGCCACACCTCGGCCTCGACGCAGCCGCCGCCGATGGTTCCGACGATGGAGCCATCGTCCCGCACCAGCATCTTTGCCGTCTTGAACGAAGGAATCGACCCGCGCACATTCACAATGGTCGCGACTGCGCCGCGGCGTCCATCTTTTCGCAGGCGGACGATCTCTTCGTAGAGGTCCATATCGATGATTATGGTGCGCCGACCGGGGAAGGTCAATTGCGCGAATCAGCGATGGGTCGAGCTGCGCTCGACTGGACAGCCGAGGGCGGCTGTCCCTACGCAGGGCAAGGCGCTTGTGCTAGCTTGAGAGGTTCCAATTACTGTTGTCCACGCTCCAGGAGCGCCCATGAAAGCTGTTCGCATTCATCAGTTCGGTGGCCCGGAAGTTTTGACTTACGAAGACGTGCCCGATCCCAAGCCGCGCAAGGATCAAGTCCTCATCCGCGTGCGGGCGTGCTCCCTGAACCATCTCGACATCTGGGTTCGCAAAGGACTGCCTGGAGTTAACCTGCCGCACATCCTCGGCAGCGACATCGCGGGCGAGATCGTCGAAGTCGGCGAGTACGTTACAGACCTCAAGCCCGGACAGCGTGTGCTGGTCGCGCCCCTCCATTTCTGCCATCGCTGCGCGAAGTGCGCTGCCGGTCTGCAGAATCAGTGTCGCCAGTTCACCGTTATCGGCAACGCCGTGGACGGCGGCAACTGCGAACTGTTTGCCGCGCCCGCGGTGAATGTCATCCCGATCCCCAACTCGCTCGATTTCAATGAAGCGGCCAGCGTTCCACTGGTCTTCGTCACCGCGTGGCACATGCTCACCGGACGCGCCGCCATCCGCCCCGGCCAAACCGTGCTGGTGCTGGGCGCGAACTCAGGCGTGGCCATTGCCGCCATCCAGATTGCAAAAATGTTCCACGCGCGCGTGATCGCGACCGCGGGCGACGAGCGTAAAGCGGAGCGCGCCCGCGAACTCGGCGCCGATTTCGTCGTCAACCACTACCAGCAAAAGATTTCGGAGGAAATCCGCAAGATTACCAACTTCGAGGGTGTCGATGTCGTCATCGAGCACGTTGGACCAGCCACGTGGCAGGAAAGCGTCAGGTCGCTCAAAACCGGCGGGACGCTTGTGACCTGTGGCGCAACGACGGGACCGAAAGTGGAACTCGACCTGCGGTTTCTGTTCTCGCGCCAGCTTTCATTGCTGGGGTCATACATGGGGACGATGAGCGAACTCCACGAAGTGCTCGGGCACGTGTTCGCCGGACGCCTCAAGCCGATCATCGACCATACGTTCCCCTTGAAGGAGATACGCACGGCCCACGAGTATATGGAGCAGAGCCAGATGTTCGGGAAGATCGTGCTGAACCCGTAGGGTCGCGATGAGGAAACATATAACAAGCTGCGAGTGCCGTTCTGCTCTGCTTTTCCCTGGGAGGATGCGTCGGTGTGACGCCTCTTCCGAAGCATACCCGCACTGCACAAGGGATCGAGGAAACGACGGTTGAACTCCCGACTTCATCCAGCCTGGCAACACCACCCGTGACGAGGTAAAGGACAAATTGAAGTTGATTGACACAAATCTGCATAGTGATCGCTTCTTCCTGGGACGATGGTCCTCCTCAAGTTCCGGGGGATGGGTGTTCCTAGTGGGCTATGGCGGAGGCGTGGGGAATGCCTCCAGAGTCTGGAACAACGGCAACCTGCTGGTCGAGTTTACTTCGGACGGGATTGTCGCCAAGAGCGAGACGTTTAGCGACTCTCATTTGACGGCGAGACTTCTGGCGGTGGCTGCGGAACTCCCGCCGACCGATCCCGTGACCGTGGAATTGCCAGTGACCTACTGGAAAACCGATATCAACCCGGCGCCGGCCAAAATAACGATTTCGGCGGGGAGTCTTAATGATAAAGAGCTGGGAACCGACGAGAAGCCGAACAAGTTCACTCTGCCCGCAAGAGATGCCGATCTGGTGCACCCCTCGATCACAACCCGGGGCAGTTGGAGTTCGTCCGATCCGGATCCTGTAAAACGCGGCAGACCTTGCACTTTGCTTACCATCTCAAGTCCGTTGGGGGACCGCGGAAAACGAAGATTGACGTGGAGTTGACCTTGCCAGAATTGGTGACGCTGATGAGCCGCATCTCTGGCGCCTCGAAATGATCACCGGAACGCAGGCGCGGGCGATCCCGCGGACGGTGTTCGGAACGCTGGAAGGCGCCGCAGTGGTTAAATTGGCAGATGATCCGGGACACTAAATGTGGTTTTTCTCCGCGCACTCAGCATCCCTGCGGTTAAAATATAGCGATGGCACAAGAGCTCAGTTTCGGCCCCTACATTGACATCGAAAATGGCAAGAAGGTAGTCAAGGAACTTGTCTACGGAGACGGCGTGCCCGAAGGCATCGTCATGACCACGCTCGATTCGACCGTCAACTGGATGCGCAAGAATTCCATCTGGCCGATGACCTTTGGGCTCGCTTGCTGCGCGATTGAAATGATGTCGATGGGCGCGTCGCGTTTCGATATCGCGCGCTTCGGAGCCGAAGTGTTCCGGCCGTCGCCGCGGCAATCGGACCTGATGATTATTGCCGGCCGCGTCTCGAACAAAATGGCGCCCGTAATTCGCCAGCTCTGGGAGCAGATGCCGGAACCGAAGTGGGTCATCTCGATGGGGGCCTGCGCGACTTCCGGTGGTGTTTTCAATAATTACGCGCTGGTGCAGAGCGTGAATCAGGTCATTCCCGTGGATATCTATGTCCCCGGCTGTCCCCCGCGTCCCGAGCAGTTGATCTATGCCATTACGCTGCTGCAGGAAAAAATCATGATAGAACGCGGCACGGTGAAGAAGGCGCTGAATCTGGTGCCTGCCGGGGAGTAGTGGAGGGACGGGCGTCTCGCCTGTCGGGCCAGGCGGGGACGACGGCTCTCCATTTCAAACTTTCACTGTTTCATTCTGGTAGCCATCTGTCGCTCCGGCGGCGTCATCTGGTTCCAGACTGCGTTCAGATCTTTTTCCAGAATCTGATTATTCGGGTCCACCCGCAGAGCCAGCGCAAACCATAAATATGATGTTGGCAGATCGCGCTGGACACAGTGGCCGGTGGCATACATGGTTCCGAACGCACTGCGTGCCTTGGCGTTGGATCTAGCCGAAGCCGCCTTCAAATATTTCACCGCCTCGTTACAGTTTTCCTGCGCCCCCCGCCCGTAGAGGTAGGCCTCGCCTTTGCGGAAGTCCGGGTCGCCGGTGTCAGCCGTCGCGGGCGTGGGCGAGTTCGAAGCCTTGGCCGAGGTCACGCCGGGCTCGCGCGTCGCCGCGCGTTTCCCGGCCGGCGGGGTCTTTGCCTGAGCCGCAGGTGCTGGAGTCTTCGGTTTCGCTTCGGCCGCGGGTTTTGCCTCTGCGTCGGCAGTCTTTCGAGTAGCGTCGGGACCAGCGCTTGCGTTCTCGGTCTGGCTCTCGGGAACTCGGCCGCCTGGTACTGCTGCCGACGGTACGGCCGCCGACGGAACCGCCGCCTGCGATGAGCCGGCAGCGGGCGCTGCATCCTGGGTGCCTGCCTGCGTCGATGGCTTCTCTGCCGAAGCTTCACCGGCATTCGAAGTGGCGGGTTCGGGTTTTCGACCTTCCGAAGCGCCGAGATAGTTCGTGTACGTCCACCAGGCTGCTCCGCCCAATGCCGTGAGCAGCGCTACCATCAGCAGGATCCGCCGTCCGCCGGTCTTTGGTTGCTCGGGCTCAAAGAAAGAATCGAGGCCGGAAAAAGCTCTTTCCCGCAGCGCGTCCGTGCTGGGCTGATTTCCGCTAGGCTGATCCAAGCCCAGCACCGACGGTCCGCCGAGTGACGATAGCGGACTGTTTGAGGGCTTGGTCGCGTTCTCCACGACAACGGGCCGCAGCGGTTCCGGCGCGTGGGCTATCTTTGGCAGGCTCGGTGGCAGGATCGGTACGGGTGCGCCCGCCGGCCGCCGGGCTTCCACCCGAGGTTCGAGCGAGGTGCCACACATTCCGCAAAAACGGAAAGTGGGCGCATTGTCTTCCCTGCAGTTCGGGCAGATCACGATAGTTCTCCGGATGTCTTTTCCTATATTTTAACTCTTGTCAGACAGGTCGATGCGTCCGTTCGTTCATATTAGAATGCAAACGCCCGGTCTCCGCCCATGCCGAAAGCCTCCAGAGCCAAGCCCGCGCCCGCCGCCAAACGTTTCGACGCCAGGCTCGAGCGCCTGCGCTCCCGCCTCAACTGGATCATTGTTCGCATACCGTTCGATGCAGCCAAAGCCTGGGGGTTGCGTGGCCAAATCAAAGTAAAAGGCGAAATCAACGGGTTCGCTTTCCGCACTTCGCTGTTTCCCACCCGAGAGGGCTGGCACTTTCTCCTAATCAACAAGCGGATGCAAAACGGAGCGCGGGCCGTCGAAGGCAGCGTCGCCCGTTTTCAGATGGAACCGGACAGCGAAGAACGGACCGTAACGATTCCGGTCGAACTCAAGCGCATTCTCAGCGAAGATCGCTCGCTTCGCCGCTGGTTTGACGGATTGAATCACTCCACCCGCAGCGACATTGCGAAGTGGACCACCGAGCCCAAGAGCGCCGAAGCTCGCGTGCGTCGTGCGGAACAGATTGCGGAACGCTTGTTCGCCGTCCTGGAGGCGGAACGGGAACTGCCGCCCATTCTCCAAGTCGCTTTCGCGCGCCATCCACGCGCTCGCGAAGGTTGGGATCGAATGTCCGTCTCGCGTCGTCGCGGGCACTTGTTTGGCATCTTCTATTACAGAACTCCGGACGCCCGAGCCCGCCGCATCGACAAAATGCTCGATGACGCCAACTCGCTCGCCGAGAAACGGAGCAACAAGAAAAAGTGAGCTTCGGAGGAACATATTAATTCACACCTGAATTCACGCCTCGGGCAGGAAAAGCTCGGAAAGGAACTCCTCTACCTTTCCCGCGCCCAGGTTGTCTCCGCCGGACCCGGAATGGCGGAAATCATCGCGGCGCTGGAGGAGATGTTTCGCGAGAAGGCGGAAGGGCGCGTTGAGATGCCGCCTAAAATCGGCATTCATACCATGCCCGACACGATGCCCGACGCATTTATCCACGCCATGCCGGCTTCAATTCCGGCGCGCAAGGCTGCCGGCATGAAGTGGGTCGGCGGGTATCCGGACAACAGCAAGCGCGGCTTGCCCTACGTAACCGGACTACTCATCCTCAACGATCCTGAAACCGGCATCCCCGTCGCGCTCATGGATTGCACATGGATCACCGCCCAGCGAACCGGCGCGGCTACGGCGGTTGCGGCAAAATATCTGGCGCGGTCCGAGTCGGGCGCTGTTGGGATCCTGGGTTGCGGAGTGCAGGGTCGTAGCAACCTTGAAGGGCTGAAGGTTCTATTCCCGCTGAAAAAAGTTTATGCGTACGATAAACACGCCGACCGCGCCGTTCGTTACGCGCAGGAAATGAGCCGGCAGCTGGGAGTCGAAGTTGTCCCAGTGAGCGACCCGAAGCAGGCGGTGGTTGCGAGTGATATGGTCGTCACGGCGGGCCCGATTCTGCGCACGCCGCACGCCACCATTCAACCCGGCTGGCTTCGTGAAGGCGCGTTTGCGTCGCTAGTGGACTTTGATTCGTACTGGCATCCCGAAGCGCTGCGCGAGGCCGATAAGTTTTGTACCGACGACGTGCCGCAGCTGCATCATTATCGCGACCTCGGATATTTCCAGAACATCCCACCCATTCACGCGGACCTGGGAGAGCTTGTCACCGGGCGCAAACCTGGCCGGGAGAAACCGGAAGAGCGCACGATTGCCTGCGATTTAGGACTCGCGCTCGACGACATCGCCGTGGCGCCGTTGATCTACGAGCGTGCGTTAGAGAAGGGAATTGGAACTTGGCTGCCGCTTTAAGTCGTTTGACCCCGTGCAACCCCGCATAGCACAATGCAAGCGCCGCGGGTGCTCGGGCTGTTGTCTTGAGGATGCCCATGAAATTTCGTTCTTCCAGTCTTGTCATTACGCTGACAATTATCGTTCTCGCATTCGCCACCTCGCTCGCCGCTCAGAATTCGACTCCCCAACCGGGCGCGGCGAAACGATCCATCACCGAAAAAGACTTGTTCAATTTCGTCTGGATCGCCGATCCGCAGGTTTCGCCCGATGGGTCCCGCGTCGCCTTCACCCGTGTCGTCACGGACGAGAAGCGAACTGGGTACGAGACTTCTATCTGGATGGTCGCCACCCCCGGCAACGAAGATCCCCTCCGCATGACCAATGGCAAGCACGACGTGCACCCGCGATGGTCGCCGGATGGCAAGCGAATCGCGTTTGTCCGCGGTGGAGAGAAAGACGACAGCGGCAAGCCTCGCCCAGCGCAAATTGCGATTCTATCGCTGGCTGGCGGCGAAGCCCGTATCATTACCGATCTGCCGAAGGGCGCCGCGGCTGCAGTCTGGTCGCCGGACAGCAGGCGTATCGCGTTCTTGAGTTCGACTACGCCCGAAGATATCGAGAAAGAGCAACGTAAGAAGAATGACGCGGGAGCTGGCAGCGCGAACACCGGTCCAAACGCCAAAGAATCCGCGGCACCGGGCAGTGCGACGGCAGCGAAGGCAGGCTCCGACGTCGACCGCGAATCCGACATCCACATTATTACTCGTGCCGTCTACCGCGACAATGAAGAAGGCTATCTTGATTTCAAGCGGCACGAGCACATCTGGGTGATTGACGTCCCGACCACATCTGACGAGCCGGCCAAGCCGCTGCAACTTACCAGCGGTGACTACGATGAAGGCGAAATTGCGTGGACGCACGACGGTTCGCGCATCTACTTCCTGACCAGCCGCATTGACGAGCCTTATTACGAGACAGCGAGCACTGATATTTATTCAGTTGCATCCTCGCCCAAAATGCCTGGAGGTACGCCCGAAAAGGTGGCTACCGTTCCCATGGGAATTGGCGATCTCGCGCTCAGCCCCGACCGCCGACGCATCGCCTTCCATGGTTCCGTCACGCAGCCCGTCCGTTCCTACTCGCAGCCTGATCTCTGGGTCATGGACCTCGCTCCGAATGCGCGGCCCCGCAATCTCACTGCGAGCTACGACTTCGACATGGGCAGTTCCGTCTTCGGCGACAATGCGGCTCCGCGCGGTGGCAGCGGCGCTACACTCCACTGGTCGCCGGACGGGCGCTGGCTCTTCGACAACGTAGCCAAGCAGGGACGCACTCCGCTGGTTCGTGTGGACGCACAAACCGGCGCAGTCACCGAAATTACTCATGGCGATCAGGCCGTACTCGATTTCTCTGTCACGCCCGATGCGCGCACTGTTGTTACCCTGGTCTCGACGCCGGTTGCGATCGGGGACCTGTTCACTGTGTCGATCGAAGGCGGCCAGAACGGAGGGCAAACCCGCATCACCGATGCGAACAAGACGCTCTGGTCTCAACTTAACCTCACTGAACCGGAAGAAATTAATTACAAGAGCTTCGACGGCATCCCAATTCAGGGGTGGATTCAGAAGCCACCCGACTTCGATCCGAAGAAAAAATATCCTTTGATTCTCGACATCCACGGCGGGCCGCACGCGGCCTATGGCTGGGTCTTCGATCACGAATTTCAATGGATGGCGGCTAAGGGCTACGTGGTGCTTTACATCAACCCGCGCGGCTCGACCAGCTACGGACAGGATTTCGGCAACATCATTCAGTACCACTATCCGGGCGACGACTACCGCGACCTGATGGCGGGAGTGGATGAAGTCCTCAAGCGCGGCTACGTCGATCCCAAAAAGCTCGGGGTGACCGGCGGCAGTGGTGGGGGCGTACTTACGAACTGGGCGGTTACCCAGACCGACCGCTTTGCCGCCGCGGTATCGCAGCGCGACATATCTGATTGGGCCTCGTGGTGGTATACGGCCGATTTCACTCTGTTCCAGCCGAACTGGTTCAAGGCGCCACCTTTTCAGGACCCGAAGGACTACGCCAACCGCTCCGCGATTACGTTCGTCGAGAAAATCCACACACCCATAATGTTCATTCTGGGGCAGGCGGACTACCGTACTCCGCAGGACTCCGGCGGAGAGCAACTGTTCCGCGCGCTCAAGTTTCTGAAGCGTCCGACTGCTATGGTCGTGTTTCCGCGCGAGACGCATGAACTGTCACGCTCGGGCGAGCCGTGGCATCGGATCGAGCGGCTCGACAATATTGTGGGATGGTTCGATAAATGGCTGATGGGCATACCGCATCCGGAATATGAAGTTCGGCCGGAAAAGCCGGGAACGAAATCCGCGGACCACTAAAGCGGTGCGGAGACGTCTCGCGAGCCTGCGCCGGGCAAAGTCGTTGGGTCCAGCGTTGGGGGTGGTTGGTCGAGGCCGCCCGGCGCTCCACCAAGAAACATTTTCCACCCATCAAAAACTGCTCGTCCGCTAGTAGTCGTATAATCCGTATAATTCAATCGTTTTAATGCTGCTATTTTGAATCTTCGTTCCGATATCTGGAGGCCTTCGCGTGAAAATTCCGGCCACCGTTCTCTCCGTCGTCACGACGCTCACTGTTTTCGGCGCCGCCCAAACCATCACCGTAGACGTCTCGCACTCTGCCAACCATTTTGTCCCGAGCAAAACTCTGGGCGCGGGTGTTGATCGAATTCCTGCCGCCGCGATCGACAACGATCTGCTTCCACCCTCGCTCGAGGCAACGCTGTCTTCTGGCTGGCAGACGGTGTCGTACCGGCAGAATACCGAGTTGGCCGTCGAAGCCTGGCACTGGAATCCGCAGGGAACATGGAGCGACCCATCGGGCAAGGGCTATTTCACGGGCGCTGCCCTTCCTGCCGAGAGCCTGCGCTACTCCTACGGATATGCGCTTCCCCGTCGCGGCTTCACGCGCAACGACGGCACCGAAAACACCGGTTTCTCCCGCCTCACCGATGGTGACCTGAACACTTTCTGGAAGAGCAATCCGTATCTCACCCAGCATTTCACCGGCGAGAGCGACGCGCTTCATCCGCAGTGGATCGTCCTCGATCTGGCGCAGCCGCAGCCTGTCGACAGCATTCGTATTGCGTGGGGTGAGCCTTATGCCGCGCGCTACGTCATTCAGTATTGGACCGGCGACGATCCCATCAAATCGCCCACTCGGGGCGTCTGGCAAACTTTCCCGCAAGGCACTGTCAGTGCCGGCAACGGTCGCACTGAGACCGTTCGCCTGGTCAGGGCTCCGGTCGCGGTGCGTTTCGTGCGAATCTGGATGACCGAGTCTTCCAACACGTGCGACGCCGACGGCTCCGCCGATCCCCGCAACTGCGTCGGTTACGCAATCCGCGAACTCTATCTCGGAACCATCACTGCTGAAGGCGCTTTTCACGACTCATTTCACGATACTCTGCGCCACACGGCCGATCAGGAGCAGACGACTACGTATTGCTCGTCCGTTGATCCATGGCATCAGCCTTCCAACCTCGGGTCCACGCGCCAGGCACAGATGGGCTTTGATCTTTTCTTCACCAGCGGGGTCACTCGCGGACTGCCCGCAATGATTCCGGTCGCGATGCTCTACGACACTCCCGACAACGCCGTTGCCGAGATCGCTTATATCGAGCACCGGCATTATCCGATTTCTTACGTCGAGATGGGCGAGGAGGCCGACGGCCAGTACATGCTCCCCGAGGACTACGCCGCGCTTTACCTGCAGTGGGCGACTGCGCTTCATCGCCTCGATCCGACGCTCAAACTGGGCGGGCCGTCTTTCCAGGGCGTCAACCGGGATATCGAAGTTTGGCCCGATGCCAACGGCCGAGTCTCCTGGACCGCGCGCTTCCTCGATTATCTGAAGCAGCATGGACGCATGCAAGACCTCGCGTTCTTCTCTTTTGAGCACTATCCCTACGACCCCTGCAAAACTCCGTGGGGCGTGCTGTATGACGAGCCCGAACTCATGCGCCACATCATTCAGGTGTGGCATGAAGATGGCGTCCCCGCCGACATGCCGATGTTTATCACCGAGGGAAATCTGTCGTCAGGCGCGAGCGAAACGTATCAGGACATTTTCTCAGGTCTCTGGCTGGCGGATTACATCGGGTCGCTACTCGACGCCGGAGCCAAGGGCGTTTATTACTTCCACTATCTGCCCCTGCAGATGGAGCCCGGTTGCAACAGTTCTCCGGGAACGTTCGGCATGTTCACCGTCGATGCTTCGTACAAGATTCAGCAGCCGCTAGCGCAATTCTTTGTGGCGCAACTTATCAACCTGGAGTGGGCCCAGCCCGGCGGAGGAGAGCATCAGGTCTATTCGGCCAAATCCGATATCGACGACGGCGCTGGCCGCGAACTTGTCACCGCTTACGCTTTGAAGCGTCCTGATGGCGAGTGGTCGCTGCTGGTCGTAAACCGCGACCAGGAGAATGCTCAGCGTGTTCGGATTGCGTTTCGCGGCGCGGTTCCTGGGAAGCCCGATTCGTCAGCGGAATTTGCGGGTCCGGTCGAGTTCGCGACCTTTGGCAGCGCCCAATACAAATGGAACCCGCCGCGGACTCGCTTTATGGCGCACGCCGAAATCGCTGCGGCGCCCACGGTTGTTGCCTACACGAACGGCACGGCTGATCCCGACGAACCTATTTTGCGATCAAAATCGATTGGCGGTAAAGGCACGCTTTACGACCTCCCGGCTGCGTCGGTTGTGGTCATCCGCGGAAGCATTGCAGCGCGCTGAAACGCGGGCAGGGCGCCCGCGCCACACGACCTGGTCCATTGTTTCTCAACAATGTTTATCGAGAATATGACCAACGTAACCCCACACCCCGGCCACTTCTGCTATACTGCTGTTAACGCTTTTGCTACGGTTTGCCGTTAAGCGGGGATCCTGTTGGATCCGCTCCACTTCCGCATTTCCTGCCCGCCGTTTGGTTCCAGCGCCAATTTTAATGCGAGCGGCATGCGAACTCTCGACAAGTGTGTCTGAGAATCTACTAGGCCCCTCCAGAAAGAAAACAATCGAATGACAACATTTACCGAACTGCCCCTGTCTGCTGCCTTGCAGCAGAAGTTGGCGGCAGCTCAATTCTTTACTCTCACACCCATCCAGGCGCGAGCCATTTCTCCTGCCCTTGAGGGCAAGGACGTAATCGGCACCGCCCAAACCGGCACCGGCAAGACGCTCGCCTTCCTGATTCCGATCATCGAGATGCTGCGCGCGGAATCGTCCAACGCTGAGCCATCTAAAAACGGATCATCCAAGAACGTTCGCGCCCTGGTCCTTTTGCCCACACGGGAACTCGCCATGCAAGTTCATGAGCAGTACGAACAACTGCGCGACAAAAACATGCCGAAGGCGGCTCTGGTTATCGGCGGCGTATCAGAGAAGGCGCAGATCCATAGTCTCCGCACCGGCTGCGAATTCGTAATCGCTACTCCGGGACGCTTGCAGGACTTCATCACCCGCAAATTTGCCGACCTGCGTCATGTGAAGATACTTGTGCTCGACGAAGCCGACCGCATGCTGGATATGGGCTTTCTTCCGGCGATCAGGCGCATCCTGCAAATTCTGCCGCAGCGCCGTCAGACGCTTTGTTACTCAGCCACCATGGAACAATCGGTGGCCTCGCTGGTGAATGACTACACGCGCGAACCGGTGCGCATCGCGCTCGGTTCGACTTTAAAGCCCGCGGAAAGCGTACAACTCGAAGCCTATGAGGTGCGCCCATCCGAAAAACTGGATGTGCTGCGGCAGTTGCTGTACGAAGAAAAGGGACAGACCCTGATCTTCACCCGCACCAAGCGCGGCGCGCAAAGGCTGGCCAAGGAACTCGAACGGGATGGCTTCTCGGCGGCCATGATTCACGGCGATCGCACACAATCCCAGCGCAATGCTGCGTTGAGCGGATTTCAGGAAGGCCGCTATCAGGTGCTGGTTGCAACCGATATCGCATCGCGCGGCTTGCACTGCGATGACGTCGCGCACGTGATCAACTACGATCTGCCAAAGATGGCGGAAGACTTCATTCACCGCGTGGGGCGTACAGGACGGGCTGGATTGCAGGGACGAGCTTCCACGCTGGTCACAGGCGTAGAGGTTCTGGAACTTCGCAACATCGAGCGCACCTTGAAGCTGCGCATCGAGCGCAAGCAGGTGAATGCGTCGGCCAGCGAACGGCCGAAGCGGTTTGTTGAAAACACCCTCGCGTCGCGGACGTTAACCGCTTTGCCGGGCGAAGTTTTTGTTTAGTGGAGCGATGGGCGCCTCGCCCGTCCAGTTGAACGAAGGCCGGGCGGGGACGCCCGGCACTCCACAATATTTCAAGATTTAGCGATCGATGGCTTTGGTGCCATGCGGAATGGGTAGGTCGATAGGACCGGTTTCGTCGTCCGAGCCGATGCGGAACAGCGCGGCCTGAGCTTCGGCGAGTTCGCGCATCTCACGCATTTCGTCTACCTCGTCCACTACGCCGCCTTCCGGTTTTTCTTCCTTCCGTTGAGTTTTGCGCTCGTTCTTGTCCCGCTGCTTCTGTTGGCGCGCTTGCTCTTTCTGACGTTTGCTAAAAGTTGATCGGCCTCTTGGCATTCGGAAACCCCCGGTATCTGTAATTTGTTTATGATGGCCGCTACATCGCAGTTGGCCGAGTTTTTGTCCTTCAATCAAAACCCGAGGATGACTGCATCCTCCGTTTTTGTTTCCAGTCTGCAATCATTATATAGCCTCGCAATGAGCCTTGACACGCAGCGACTGTGTTGCATCTCTGGCATCCGGTTTGCCACCTCAGACAGCAACGTGTTACCATCAAGAACGTTACGAAAACGAGAAGAGACAGGAGTGCAACAGGTTAGTGCTAGCCAGAGAGCAAAAGCAATCCGTCGTTGACACGTATCGCACGCACGCTACCGATACTGGCAGTCCCGAAGTTCAAATCGCGCTGTTGAGCGAGCGCATTGGTCAGCTGACGGAACACTTCAAAGCGCACCAGAAAGACCATGGCTCGCGCCGCGGACTTCTCATGATGGTTAGCAGACGCCGTAGTCTGCTCGACTACTTGAAGAAGTACGACTCGGAACGGTATAAGACCGTTATTTCCAAGCTCGGCATCCGCAAATAACAGCGCGATCGGCTCCGTGTGGAGCCGGTTCCAAACTTCGAGAGCCTTAGCAAAGTGCGTTCCCAACCGCCGCCTGGCATCCGCCTGTCCACGCGAACTCCGTGCCCGAGCGCATGCCCTTCTGCCTATTCAAAGGATGATCTATGAAGCCTGAAGCCACAAAAATTTCCGTCGAAATCGCAGGCGGAAAACAGCTCTCTATTGAAACCGGAAAACTCGCCAAGCAGGCCGGCGGTTCAGCCGTCGTGCGCTTCGGCGAAAACGTAGTCCTCGCCGCCGCCACCGCCAATCCCGAACCCCGCTTGGGCATCGACTTCTTTCCGCTCACCGTCGACTACCGCGAGTACACCTACGCCGGCGGACGCATTCCCGGCGGCTTTATCAAGCGCGAAGGGCGCATGAGCGAGCGCGAGGTTCTGACCAGCCGACAGATTGACCGGCCGGTGCGTCCGATGTTCGCCGAAGGCTTCAAGTGCGAGACCCAAGTCATCGCCTTCGTCCTGTCCGCCGACACGGAAAACGACCCCGATGTCTGCGGCATTAACGCCGCTTCCGCCGCTCTAACCCTCTCCGATATTCCGTTTCTCGGTCCGATCGGCGCGGTGCGCGTCGGCCTGGTGGAAGGACGCTTCATCGCCAATCCCACATACACCGAAATGCGCGACGGCCTGCTCAACATCATGGTCGTAGGCACTGCCGATGCGATTGTCATGATCGAATCCGGCGCGAAAGAAGTAAAAGAAGAGACGGTCGTGGACGCAATTGAATTCGCCCACACCGAAATCAAAAAGATCTGCGCCGCCATCAACCAACTGCGGAGCAAGGTGGGCAAGCCGAAACGCAAGGTGACGCCGCCGGAATTCGATGAGACTTTCTTCAAAGGTCTGGAGTCGCAGATTGGCCGGCAACTGGCCGACGCTCTGGACACTGCGAAGCATCCGAAAGCCGAGAGCTACGAATTGGTTCGGACCTTGGAGAAAGAGCTGCTCGCCGCTCTGCCCGAAGACGACTTGGCCGGCAAAGCGAAGCTGAAAGAGTATTACGAGACGCTGCGTGAAAGAATTTTCCGCAACCAGGTAATCGATCACAAGCGCCGTCCCGACGGGCGCGTTTTCGACCAGATCCGCGAGATTTGGATCGAAGCCGGAGTGCTGCCTCGCGCCCACGGCAGCGCGGTCTTCACCCGGGGCGAGACCCAGGCATTAGTTACCACCACGCTTGGCACCAGCGACGACATGCAGCGTCTCGAGGGCTTTGAAGGCGAAGCCAAGAAGCGCTTCATGCTGCACTACAACTTCCCGCCATTCTCCGTTGGAGAAGTAGGGTTCATGCGTGGCGCTGGACGCCGCGAAATCGGCCACGGCGCACTCGCCGAGCGCGCTATTTCGGCTGTGCTTCCGAGCCTGGACGACTGGCCTTACGCGATGCGCGTCGTCTCCGATATTCTGGAGTCGAACGGCTCGTCGTCGATGGCCACAATTTGCGGCGCCTCGCTCTCGCTGATGGACGCGGGCGTGCCGCTGAAGGCTCCAGTGGCTGGAGTTGCGATGGGGCTGGTGAAGGAAGGGGAACAGTACGCGATCCTGAGCGATATTGCGGGCGCTGAGGATCATTATGGCGACATGGACTTCAAGGTTGCCGGAACCAAGGACGGCATCACTGCGCTGCAGATGGATATTAAAGTCGCCGGCATTACTCCGCAAATCATGCGCGAGGCGCTGGCGCAGGCACAGCGCGGGCGATTGTTCATTCTCGGGAAGATGGACGAGGTGATCACCGAAGGCCGCGTGAAGGTTTCGGCGTACGCGCCTCGTATCTACACTCTGCAGATTCCGGTGGACAAAATTCGCGACGTGATTGGGCCCGGTGGCAAAATGATTCGCAGCATCATCGAGCAAACGGGCGTCAAAATCGACGTGGAAGATTCGGGCAAGGTCAACGTGGCTTCGAACGATGAAGTCTCGGCGAACAAGGCTTTGCAGATTATCCGCGATCTGACGGCGTCGGCTGAGGTGGGGAAGACGTATCTCGGGAAGGTCAGCCGGTTGGCTGATTTCGGGGCGTTCGTCGAGATTCTGCCCGGTTTGGACGGGTTGCTGCACATCAGCGAAGTCGCCGAACACAGGATCAAAGACGTTCGCGATGAACTGAAAGAAGGCGACCAGGTGCTGGTGAAAGTTCTGGCCGTCGAAGGCAACCGGATCAAGCTGTCCCGCAAAGCGATTCTAAAAGAGCAGCGCGCCAAAATGGGCGGGGCTCCGCCGCCTCCAGAAGGCGATGTGGGAGTGGACGCAGCACCACCGTCAGCGTCGCACAGTGCTCCGCAAGGATCCCCGACGGCAGTGATCGAAGGCGGCGCGGATTTCGATGCGGACGATGAGCCGAACTTCAACCGTGTGGATGGAGTGGTCGCGTCAGTAGAGGCAGGCGCCGCGCGTCCGGAAGGAACGCGCGAAGGACGTCCTAGCGGCGGCAGTGGCGATCGCGATCGCAATCGCCGGCGTCGCGGACGGGGACGCGGTCCGGGTGGCGGTCCTGGAGGAGGTCACGGTGGCCACTCCGGCGGTGGTGGCGGCGGACGGGGAAGAAGGTAAGATCGAGCAACGAGTTGACAGCAGCACCAGGGGCCGCAGCGATGGGGCCCTTTTTCTATGAGTCTCGCTTTGTGGCGCGTGCGGAAATTCTCGTGTGGCGCGGCCACGTCTGCACGCGCGCCTTAGAAGGATAGGCGTTTGAAGATGGTTTCCGGGATTTGCTGCACAGCGGTCATGATGTAGCGCCAGATTTTCGGAGTGTAGAGGACGTCGGGGGAACGCCGTTCGAGAGCGTCAACAATGTCCCGCGCCACCTGCTTCGGATCGGCAAAGCGTGTGGAGTTAGGCATGTGATCGGTCATGGGAGTCTGGACCGGTCCCGGCTTGACGGTGATGACGCGGACGCCGGCAGGATGAAGCCGGCTGCGGAGTCCTTGAAGAAAGAGTGAAAGCGCGCCTTTGGAGGAGCCGTAGAGGTAGTTGGAGCGGCGTCCTCGATCTCCGGCAACGGAGGTGATGGCGGCGAGGCATCCGGTGCGCCGGCGTTCCAAATCGGCGGCGAACAGGGTGAGGATCGCGGTGGCGCTGACAAAGTTGACCTGCAATTCTTCCAGTAAAATATCGATCGAGGTTTCGGAATCCTTCTGGTCGCGCATGGAGCCGTAAGCGAGGAGTACGGTGTCAAAATCGGGCAAAGTGTGGCGGGCAAATTCGAAGATAGCCGCGTGCTGCCGAATGGAGGCCAAGTCAGCAGAGTAAGTCAGGACTTGGTGCGCACCTCGAGCCGCTAAGTCGGCCTGCACTTCGGCGAGGCGTTGTGACGAGCGCGCGACCAGGAGTAACTCGCAACCCTCGCGAGCTAAGAGACGCTGGACTTCCAGGGCAATGCCGGAAGTGGCGCCGAGGATAACGATTTTTCTCATCGCTGTCATTGTGCTCCCGTCACGCGCCGCCAGAATGAGGACGACATCTTCGGGTCGATATACGGAACAAAGGCGCGCCAGCGTGGAAACGATGCTTCAAACACAGCGGAGCTCATGCGGGCGTCTTTGGCGGGGTAAAGCGCCCCTCCGCTTTGCTGGACAACTTCGTCGAGCGACTGCATGAGCTTGAGCGTGCGTTCGCCTCGCATGGCGAAGTCGAGCGCAATGGTCAGTCCAGGCCGCGGGAATGACAGCATGCCAGCCGGCGGCGCAGACCCGAATTGCTTCAGCACTCCTAAGAAAGAGCCCATGCCGGAGCGTGCGACGCGATCGAGCAACTCCTCGACAGCTTCGACGTTCGTTTCCGGGATGACGCACTGATATTGCAGAAAACCTTGTTTGCCGTGGAGCAGATTCCATTGCCGAATGGAATCGAGTGGATAGAAAAACGAGTCATACGGGACAAGGGCTCGGCCTTTCCTGGCCGCGTGAATCCTGTAGTAGGCGGTGTTGAAAGCTCTTTCTGAGTAACGATTGAGCATCCAGGCCGGCACCGCGAAGGGCAGTTTAGCGCCACGCTTCGGGTGAAATTGCTTACCACGCTCAGCGGAATGATTAGCGCGAAAGAAGATGCCGCGAGGGTGTTTCCCGGCAAAGCAGTCGAGCCATGCCACCGTGTATTCGAAGCAATCGTTGCTTTCGCGGCTCAGGTCGATAAAACTGCCTAGCGACTGAAAGGGGATGGACTCTGCGTCGATCCATGGGCCAGCCACGCGTTTGAGTTGGAGATCTGCCCAGGCGATTACGCCGGTCAGTCCGAGACCGCCGATGGTGGCCTGCAGCATGTCGAAATTGTCTTGCGAATTGCAAATTGCCAAGCCATCGTTCGACCGATGCAGGCCGATTTGGCAAACGTGAGCGCCGAAGGTCCCAGCACGGTGATGGTTCTTACCGTGGACGTCGTTGGCGATTGCGCCGCCAACGGTGACGAAGCGTGTGCCGGGCGTGACCGGAAGAAACCATCCTTTAGGGAGAAATACGTCGATGATGTCGGCGAGGCTGACGCCGCTTTCCGAGCGGAGCATGCCAGTCGATTCGTCGAATCCGAGGATGCGGTTAAGGCGCCGGCAGTCGATCAGTTCTCGGCCGGCGTTGAGACAGGAGTCGCCATAGCTGCGTCCAAGGCCATAGGGGAGCAATGACGCTGGCGCGGCAGTTCCGAGAATTTCCGGCACCTCGTCGTTCCATGCCGGCTTGTGGACGCGACGGTGCGCAGTCTTCGGATAACGGCCCCACGAGAGAGCTTGCTCGGTGGGCGGCGGCGCTACGGATTGCTTGCGCAAAGTTGCGGCTGATTGACCAGACATACTAGAAACTCATGTGCATCATGCTCGCGGCGATGACGACCGCCGAGGCCAGGGCTACCCCGTAACTGACTGGGTCCCGGATCGCGAGCGTGACCGGGTCTTCCTTTAATTCTCCACGATGCGCCAACAACCAATTCCGACTGAGCCAATAAAGAACGATGGGGCAAAGCAGAAGGAGAAATACCGGCGAGGCGTAGAGCAGGCGCACGTCCTGACTCTGAACGTAGAGGCTGAAGATGACGACGGCCGAAAAACTGCTCCCGACGCCGAGAGAGAGAAGAAGTTCGCGGTCGCCGGCATGATAACCGCGTCCTGAGTTACCGTTGCTAACTAGGTCGCTGGCGTGAAGTAACTCAGAGTAACGCTTTGCCATCGCGAGACTGAGAAAGAAAAACATCGAGAACGCCAGGAACCACTGCGAGAGTGGCGTGGCCGAAATCAGAGCCCCGGCGAGAATGCGGAAACTGTAGAAACTGGAAAGAACGAAGACATCGAGAAGAGCAATCTTCTTGAGACAGAGCGAATACAACATGGTAAGAGTGGAGTATCCGAGCAGAGCGAAGCCGAATTTCGCGTTGAGAAGAAAGCCCAGGCCGAGTGCCGAGGAGAGCAAGAAAAACGAGGCGAGCAAACCCTGGGGGATTGAGATATCGCCGGCGGCAAATGGGCGCTCCCGTTTCCATGGATGTTCGCGATCGGAATGGAGGTCGAGGAGGTCGTTGAGAATATAGAGTCCGGAGGCGCAGAGGCCGTAGAGTGCGAAGCCGACGAGAGTCCGAACCATGGACTCGACCGCGAGGTTGTGGGACAGGGCGAGAGGCAGGAAGAGCAAAAGATTCTTAGCCCAGTGGTGGCCGCGGAGGGCGTCGATCCATATGAGGAAAGACGCGCGGAACGATGCCTGCGGTTCGAGGATCGTGGCTTTAAGCGTGGTTACGGCAGCGGCTTGCTCGGCGCGGGTTTCGGTGCCGACCACGTATGCCGCGCGAGCGCCTCGCCAAACTTCCACATCGGCGGCCGAGTCGCCCACATATTCGAAGCCGGTCTGCGCGAAATGCCGGGCTAGAAATGTGCCTTTGTTCGCTCCCTTGAGGTTCAGCTTGCCGTCGCTCGCGTGAACCTCGTCAAAGACGCCGAGATAGGCGGCAATCGCCTCGGCAAGTCCGCGGTCGGCGGCGGTTACCAGCGCGATGCGGCGGCCGGCGGCTTTCTCCCGCCGGATGAGTTCAAGAACTTGCTGCCGATAGGGAAGGCGAGCGGGGTTGAGATGGGTACCGGCAGCGAGACGGCGTTTGAGTGAAGCTCGTCCCGCGAGCAACCAGAAGGGGAGCAGCAGCAGCGTGACGGGGCGTGTCTTTAGGAGGACGAGGATGCACTCCCAAAGGACGTTGCCGCGGATCAAAGTGCCATCGAGATCGACGCACAAAACCGGGAACGGTACCTTCGCGGGTTTGGCTCCGGTGACAGATCCCATGACAATGATCGTCGCATAGACAGGAGGGCGAAATACGGGAATAAGCGGCACACCTAGGTAACCTGAGTAACATGCGGCGGCTGGGGGCGGGAGGTAGTATGGGCTGATCGAGGGTGGATTGACCGATCCTCTCTCCACGAACAACATGGACATGGACCAGACCCAAGAGCGTCCCGATCCCAGTGCATCGGAATTGCTGGCAAAGTACCTGCGCCGGCCGAGCGTCCTGTTGCCCTTGCTGGGGCTGGTCACTTTTGTGGTTTACAGCGGCTCGCTGTCCTTCGATTTCGTGTGGGATGACTGGCCGCAGATTGCGAACAGTCCGATCATCCGGACATGGAGCAATCTCCCGCGCGCGTTTGGCAGTGACTTGTGGTATCACGTGGCGCGACACCAGGTGTATTACAGGCCTCTGTTCGTGGCGTGGTCGATGTTGAATTACACTTTGTTCGGATTGCGCCCCTGGGGATGGCACCTGGGAGCGGTTCTGTTGCACGTCGGGGCGGTTGTTGCAGTGTTTTGGCTGGTGCGACGGCTGGGATTGGAGTATTGGACGGCGGCGCTGGCGGCGCTGATTTTTGCGTTACATCCTGTTCACATTGAGCCGGTCACGTGGATTTCCGCCGCTTCGGACACGATGGTCACAATTCTTGCCGCGCTGGCTTTCGCCGCGTTCCTTAACGGACGTGGTGCGGCGCCGAACCCTCAGCGAAATCCCGAAAGCCAGCGAAATTCCGGAAGAGAGAAAAGAGCGGCATGGCGCATGGCGTCGCTGGCATTGCTGGCGTGCGCGCTGCTGACAAAGGAAATGGCGGTGATGTTTTCGGCACTGGTCGCCATCTACGCATGGTTGTACCCGTCGAAAAGGAACGCATCGCTGGGGCAGAGAGTTGTTGGGGCAGTGATGGAGGCGGCTCCGTATGCGGTGGTGACGCTGGCGTATGCGCTGCTGCGAAAGCACGCTCTGCTGCACCCGACTGGGCAGTTCGATCCCAGTCACGGGATGGTGGACGTGGCGCGGACTTTGCCGTTGGTGCTCTCCGTTTATCTGCGGCAGTTGCTGATTCCGGTGGGCATCACGGGGCTCTATTACACGCCGTATGTGACCGGGGCAATCCTCAGTCAAGTGGTCGCGCCGGCGGTGGTCCTGGGGGCGGCGCTGCTTGGGTTGTGGTATTGGAATCGGCGCGAAGGGAATTCCAACGTCGCGTTCGCGGGGTGGTGGCTGCTGGTGGGATTGGCGCCGGCGCTGTACTTGCGAAACTTTGGCAATGGCGATTTCGTGCGCGACCGGTACATGTATTTGCCGTCCATTGGATTTGCGATTCTGGCGGCCATGGCGCTGCGGCGGCTGCCATCCATCAAGGGATGGAGTGCGCAGGCCGTGCAGGGGTGCGCGGTACTCGTCTTGTGCGGTAGTTATGTGTGCGCCTCGATCGCACAACAAGTGTACTGGGGAAACGATCTCCTGTTGGTGGTGCGCGGGCAATCTTTGTATCCAGGAAGTCCGTATGCGAATGCCGGGTTGGCGAAAGAGTACAGCCAGCGGGGCGCGCACGATCGCGCAATCAAACTGGCGGAGTCGGTGGTAAGGGATCATCCGGAATATGGCTATGGGACGCTGGCGCTGGCGGAAGCATACATCCGCGCCGGTCGATTCGACGAGGGCCGCGTGTGGCTGGACCGCGTGAATCCGGATTACGCGAAGTCGGAGATGGGGATGGCGGCAGTGGCCGGATTGTATGGACAGATGGGTGACTATCAGCGGGCGTTTGCGCTTTGCTCAGAGATTCTGGAGAAAGAACCCAATCTTTATTCGGCACTCTACAACTGCGGCAATATTCACTTGATGGATGGTCAGTACCGGGACGCAGAACAATTGCTGTCGCGTGCGGTGCAATTGGCGCCGGAACAGGCGGCGCCGAAACATTTTCTGGGGCGCGCGCTTCTGCAGGATGGACACAACGCGGAAGCTCAACCTTACCTGCTGCAGGCGGTGGCCATGGATCCAAAGGTTTGGGACTACCACTATTGGCTTGCAGAGTCGTTCGAACAGAGCGGCAATATGTCCGCTGCGCGAGTGGAGTATCAGCGAGCGCTGCAACTGAATCAGGACAGCAAAGAAGCGAAGATGCGGCTGACGGCGCTGGAGGCAAGGTGAAGAAAGAAATGGACCAGACTTCCGCGACTTCAGGCGCAAGGATTGACCCCGCATTGAACGTGGAAATAAGGGTGCGGGAACTGCATGCGGCCGCCGCCAGCGAACATGAGGTGACCGTATTGGCCGCCGCTCAGGGTTGGATGGCTCGCATGATGGTTCTGACCGCGGTTGTGGCCATCGCGGGAGTGTATGTCGGCCTCCACCTTGGCAGTGGTTGGGTTCCGGCCGACGATGGTACCCTCGCGCAGAGTGCGCTACGAGTGATGCAGGGCCAGATTCCGCACCGCGATTTCGCGGAAATTTACACGGGCGGTCTGAGCCTGATCCACGCAGTGGCGTTTCGCGTCTTCGGCATAAGCCTGATGTCATTGCGAATCTGCGCGTTCCTCTTCTTTCTCGCTTGGATTCCCGCCGTCTATTATGTTGCTCTGCGTTTTACGTCCGCGATCGCGGCAGGCCTGATCACGCTGCTGGCCGTTGCCTGGAGTTACCCGAATTATCCGGCAGCCATGCCGTCCTGGTACAACCTGTTCTTCGCCACATTTGGAGCGGCTGCCCTGCTGCGCTATCTGGACGTGCGCAAGGCGCGATGGTTGTTTGTCGCAGGCCTCTGTGGGGGCGCATCGATACTGATCAAAGTAATTGGCGCCTACTACATTGCGGGAGTGCTGCTGTTTCTGGCGTTCCTTGAACAGAGCGAGGGACAGAGTGACAGTCGGAGCGACGAACTGAGCGATCCTGAAGCCCCGCAGGCCGGGAATGCGGCAATGTCGTATCGCGTGTTCAGCACGAGCGCCGTGCTGCTGTTCATGGCGACAGTAATTTTCGTGTTTCGCGCACGACTGGGCACAAGTGAGTTCTACCATTTCGTGATGCCCGCAGGGGTGCTGGTGGCGCTGATTTTGGTCGGCGAACGAAGCGTGCGGCAGGCAACGACCGGCGAGCGATTCAGCAGGATGCTCCGGTTGGCGCTCCCTTTTACCTGCGGAGTACTCAGCCCGGTGATTGCTTTCCTCGTCCCCTATGCGAGGTCGCGAGCGGTCGGACAATTCTTTTCGGGCGTGACGTCAAGCGCCATTTCGCGCTCGGTGGCGCTGGGAGTGCTGCGCCCAGCGCCGATCGAGAAAGCCATCTTCGCGTTGGCCTTGGTGGGGTTGATTGCGGCGGCGATGTACTGGCGCGCATTCCAGAGCACGTTAGTGGGGGCGGCCGTCGGCCTCGGTTTGACCGTGATGCTGGTGAAGTCCATGACGTCTGGTGGGATTGTTTCGGGCGTGTGGTATTCAGTCGCCACCCTTACTCCGCTGGTGGTGCTGCTGGGCGCGGCCTGTGTGCTGGCGGCGAGAAAGTCGAGCCCTCCCACAAAACTCCAAAAGCAACGCGTGATGGTGCTGATTTCCCTGGCAGCAATGTGCGGCCTGGTGCAATATCCCTTCTCTGCGCCGATTTATTTGTGTTATGCCTTGCCTCTGACTTTGCTGGCAGCGGTGGCGATTGTGTCGACCGCGAAGAAGCAGCCGGAAACGTATGTGCTGGCAGCCGTGGCGGGATTCTATCTGCTCTTCGGTGTGGTCATGCTGGTTCCAGATTATGTATATGAATTGACTCACAAAGTGGGGCAGATGGATGAACTGCATTTGGAGCGAGCCGGTGGACTACGCATTGAATATGCCGCAAATTTTGCAGACTTGGCCCATCTTCTGCAGCAGCATAGCCCGAATGGCTTGATGTACGCAGGCAACGATTGTCCGGAACTGTATTTTCTTTCCGGGCTGAAGAACGTAACCCGCGACGATGGCGGCGCACCGGTAGAAGAAGTATTGAAGGCGCTGGAATCCGACGACCTGAAGCTGGTGGTGATCAACGAAGCGCCGTTTTTTCCCTCCGCCAAGATGAACCTCCAGGTGCGGGCGGAAGTCGAACGCAAGTTTCCCGAAAGCCGGTCAGTAGGAATATTCCACGTGTATTGGCGGCCCTAGGGGGCTGTGGTGAACCGCTGCTCGATGCATGGAATCTCGCGGATTGCAGATCGGGTGCTTCACCTGATACTGGTGGTGAAATCGCGCGCTGGTTTTTGGCACTCTCCGCGCCCGACGCTCACCTCATAGATTTGGCATTCTTCACTGTATCCCTGGCAGATTCCGACCAAGTGCAGTTCCGCTCCGTCCTGATCAAGTTTTCTGAGGAGCCATCCTTGCGGGTTGTTGTAAGCGCCGACGACCACGAATCGCGGATGGGCAGAGACGAACGTGCAATAATCTTCGATCTTGCCCCGGATGGGGAATGCCGCTACCACCCGTTCATAATGTGCGAACACAGTATCGTGTGCGATGGTGGAGGCAGCTACTTCGTCGGTCAACATGTAGAGACGCTGCGCGACCTGAGCAGATTCCTCCCGATCAAGTTCCATGAAGGTCAAGCCGGTATTGGCAACAACCGGAAGTTGGGGAGCAATGGTGTCGAGATGGGAGACACTTGGAGCGGTGTCAAGAGCCGCCTGCAAATAAGACGGGATGGGCGGGTAGCTTGGCGGCATGATCGGGGGCAGAGACAGGACGTAGAGCAACTTTGACGCGGCCCTGGCCGGAGCGAGGTTGGACACTTGCTCGACGACCCACGCCTTTCCCGACGTGTTGAAAAATAAAATAACCGCCACGAAAAGAGCTGTGGCTGCTGCGGCCAGCCGGTCACGCTGGGTGTAATGGGCCAGCGCGATCGCGGGAACGACGGCGAAGGGAACGAGCCACACAACTCCATACCGGTCGAAAAATGCGGTGGACGTGCGAGCAAACAAAATGCCGATAGCAAGCGGCACAAGAGAAAGAGCGGCGAGCAGAAATGCGAAAGGCACCCGGATTGAGTGCAGATTCGCAGTGGAAGGTGCGGATGTTGGCTTTCTAAAGACAGGCCAAAGCAACGCAAGGAGTGCAATGAGCACCAGGGGAGTAACGACGTACCGGATCGATTCCCAATAGAAGCTAACAATGCGCAGGGGAGTGACGTGATACTCGTCAGCAAACTGCATGGTGGAATGGGTTCGGATGAGGGGTAGGTAAGTGAGAACGCAGATAACCGGGGCGAGGAGCGCTATCCATAAGTGCCAATCGGGTTTGCGGCAAATCCAGAGGCGTATAAGTTCCGCGCCGATGAAGGCGGCGAAAGCTAATACGCCGAGAACGTGCGATAGCAGCAGGCCGAATCCGCCCGCCGCGAGAAGAGCAAGCGCCCAGCGTCGCCGGCGCGGAGGCTCTCCTTCCACGCCTTGGTGCCAGCTCACGAGCATCAGGCTGGTAAAGCATAGAAGCATGGCATACGGGCGCGCCTCGCCTGCCAGGCGGGCGGATGGAGTGCTCCATAAGAATAAGGTGCCAATGAGTCCGTAGAGCGGGGACGAAAGGCGGCTCAGTAAGTAGAACAGGAGTGCGGTTGCGACGAGATAGGAGAGGAGGAAAGGCAGGCGGCAGGACCAGGAACTGACTCCGAAGATCGCAAACGACCCTCGGACGAGTAAGTAAGATAGCGGCGGATGCAGGTCGACGGTGTGAGTGAGTTCGAAGAGTTGGCGGAGGGTCGGTGCTTGCGCAATGTAGAAGGTGAAGATCTCGTCGTGATCAAGATGACGTGTGCTCAGGGAGCGCATGCGGCCCCATCCACAGCCGAGGCAAATCGCTGTGAAGAACAACCAGGCGTGAGTTTCAGCCAAATCCGCGATGGTGAGCAGAAGTCGAACGGTTAGGAAGCGACTCGAATCGGAGCGGGACTCCGAACTCCCAGGCACGATTCGACTTTGGGCGAGCAAGCTCATGAGGTCTGTTGTTCAGACTTCTGAGTCCCCACAATAACAGCATAGCGGTCGTCGACATCCTGGCACAGCTGTTCAAACATGAGATCTCCAAATTTGGTGACATTCTTACCGAAAAGTGCTCCTTGGCGGAAAATCACGTAGTGACTGCAGAGATTGTAGCGCAGGACAGAGAGCCTCCAGTCGCGCGGCAGAACTCGCTCGGTTACCAAAGATTCGCTTGGTTGACCGAAGTGCTGGGCTGGAGCGGACCTGCATTGCTAAACTGCGATAAACACAACATGTCTAGTCCTCAACTCAGCCGGCGACAGAAACGCTCGGAGGCTTCTGCCCTGGTCCCGTGGATCTCGGCGAAGGTCCTCGCCAGTATTTCGGTCAAGCAACTCCTGCTTCAAGATGAACTGTTTCTGGCTTCCGTGGCTGACGTTGGAGTGATTATGACCGCATCGCTGAGCCGTGGCGGTCGGATCTTCTTCTGTGGGAATGGCGGGAGTGCCGCCGACGCCCAGCATTTGGCGGCCGAGTTGACAGGCCGATTCCTGAAGGAACGCCCCAGCCTGGCGGGGATTGCGCTGACCACCAATACTTCTACCCTGACCGCGATCGCCAACGACTATTCTTACGAAGAGATCTTCTCGCGCCAGATCGAGGGCTTGGCTCAGCCGGGCGATGTGCTCCTGGGTATCAGTACGAGCGGCAATTCCGCTAATGTACTACGAGCCATCGACGTCGCACGTCGCATGAGGGTGTCCACCGTCGCTCTCACCGGCAAAACCGGTGGCAAGCTCGCCGCCCGCGCCGAACACTGCATCCGGATTCCCTCCGACGAAACGCCGCGTATCCAGGAAGGTCACATCCTCACCGGGCACATTCTCGCGGAAATCGTCGAGGCAGAACTTTTCGGAGAGTAGAAACGGTGCTCGAATCTCTTCAGCAGACTGGCCCCCTCAAACGGCTCACACGACACATACCGCCGGCCCAATTCAGTCGCTACATGCTCGTTGGTGTGTGGAACACCGTGTTCGGATATGCGATGTACGCGGCCCTCACCGCCCTTCTCACGCCTCACGTGCCATACGCCTACATTCTTGCAAGCGTTCTGGCCAGCCTGTTGAACATCACAGTTGCCTTCCTCGGCTATAAGTGGTTCATCTTTAAAACCAAGGGAAACTACCTGCGCGAATGGTCTCGCTGTGTGCTGGTCTACAGCGGTGGCATTGTGATTGGAATACTCCTGTTGCCTGCCTTGGTCTATGCGGTGCGCCACTTAACGATATTTGACGCGGCCGCGCCCTACATCGCAGGCGCCGCTCTTACCGGTTTGAACGTCGTGGTGGGATTTCTGGGACACAAAAACTTTTCCTTCCAATCGTCACAAATCACTTAGACGGGCTGGAGTTCCTTGCCCCCGGCGCGATTTCGCCGTGGGCTCTGCCGGACGACCTAAAAGTGAGACGTTCCTGTTCAACGACCAGAAGCGGTCGCTGCAGCAGAGTGTGTATTTGCCCCCGGTTGGAGTTCCTTCTCCATCGGTGACTGCGCCATGGGTTCTCCCGGGGCGAACTCAAAGTTGAGACGCTCCTGTTCAACAACTAGCGGCCGACGCTGCACGAGAGTGTGTATTTGTCCGATGTACTCGCCAATGATTCCTACAAAAACCAATTGGAGCGACCCCATCAAGAACATCCCAATCACGAGCGGCGCCATGCCCACCGAGAAATGGCTCCAGAAGAGCAGCTTGTATAAGAAGTACGCGAACCCAGAGAGAACCGACATTGCCGCGCCAAAGAAGCCACTCAGGGTCACGATGCGCAGCGGGACCTTCGATAGATTCGTGATCCCGAGCATCGCCATGTCGTAGAGAGCGTACACATTGTTCTTTGTAATACCGCGCTTCCGCCGTGGCTGGTGGAAGCGAATCTCGGCATGCGGCAGTCCGATCTCCGCGATAATGCCCCGAAAATAGGGATAGGGGTCGTTGAAGTCCTTAATCAACTCCACGACTCTGCGGTCATACAAGCCGAACCCGGTGAAGTTCTCGTAGGTTTCGATTCCCGACAGCCGGTTAACCAGTTTGTAGTAACTCTTGCGGATCCAGAACATCAGACCGTTTTCGTCGGCTGACTCCTTGACAGTGATGACGATCGGAAAGCCGTGTTCCCACTGCCGAACCAGGTCAACAATCATCTCCGGGGGATCCTGCAGATCGGCGACGATCCCGATCACTGCGTCTCCCGACGCCTGGTACAGGGCGTGCATCGGGGAGCGTATGGGACCGAAATTCCGCGCATTCCGGATGACCTTGACATTTTTATCGAAGGACGCGATGAGCTTAAGGATCGCGAACGTATTGTCGGTGGACGCGTTGTCAATGAAGAGGTGTTCGTAGTCGTAACTTCCGAGAGAACTCATGACCGCGCGGACGCGTTCGTAAACCTCCCGCACGTTCTCTTCTTCATTGAAGCATGGAGTGAGGATGGAGATAGTTTTCTTCATATTGCCTCAGTGCAGAATTCCGTCCTTCTTTGCCCGTTTGCACGGTACTGCATAGCACACCAGTTCCCAGCAATCCTCTGCATAACGGCGGAGAAAAATGTCATAGTCGCCCGAGATCGAATGAATCTGACTCGGAATCTCCCATAAATGCTGGCTCCGGTGGTAGACACACACGGCCAACACCGGAAGCTTGGAGGCGAGTAACTGACCTGCGCCTGCCAGCGCTTCGGGTTCTGCACCCTCGATGTCCATCTTGATATAGGTCGGAGTTGCTGGCCAAGGAACGTCATCAAGTTTGCGGCACTCTACCTTGGCCGAGCCCCCGGTCGTCATTTTGGAAGCAGCCGAACTCGTGACGTTGAATTCGACCCACTCGTTCCGGCTGCCGATGGCATAGGGAAAAGCTGTCGCACGCGATCGCATCGGTTCGGGCAGACTCGCAAGATAGCTCGCCAGCAGCTTGTGGCTGTGCGGATCGGGCTCGAAGCCGATTACGTGCCTGAAGTCCCCTCCGCTGTGCTCAATAAACGCCTGAATGCTGTCACCGTCCAAGGCCCCGCAGTCCGCGAACACTTCGTCTTTGTGGGTGGGCACAAGGAAATATGTCTGCTTCGCCAGCTTCGACGGAGTCATACTCTCCGAGTCGAGGTAGTAACGGAATCTCAGCTGTTCCACGAATTCCCTTCGCGAGGCCTCGTCGGCCAGGAGACTGAAGCAATCGCGGATCTTTTCTTCGCTATCGCGAATAAGGTGCGGGTAATCGAGTCCGCTCCCGGGAATGAAGGCCTCCCCATATTTCCAGCACAATGGAACAAATGGAACAACCACCTTGCACCCCAAGCCTTGCAGTTGTTTCCGTGCCGACGAACCGTGATAGATGGTGACCGCGAAGCTCGAATTGGCGCCGTATTTCCGGACGGCGTCTTCCGGTTTCAAAACTGGAAAATCGAGAACCTCGGTCCCCCACATCTTGGGGTCATTGTCCGCGAAGGCGCGTATGCGGATACCTGACTTCGCCAGTCCGGTCGCCATGTACTTTCCCAAACGCCCCGCACCGAACAGGACGATCGAGTCGCTAAAAGGAGAGGTTAAGCGATCGAATGTGTTTCGCTCACGGGCGATCATTTGCTCACGCGACTCGGCATGGACGCCCGCGAAGAAGTTATCTAGCTGTATTGCGGCAGTTGCCATTCCTGTAGCGCTCAATGGATTCTCCTGATCTCAGCCGTCGTGGCGCAACATCGCCGGATCGATTGCGTTTCTGTTCTCTTCATACCAGCCATACAGTGCTTCAATCGCCGCGTGCATCGGTTCGAATTGAAGCGTTGGGACTTCCTTCATCAAGCGGGAATTGTCGCCGGTGTACTCCGCTCCCATCCCCGGGGTTTTCACTTGGATCTCCGGTTTCCGTCCGGAAATCGCCGCCACGATCTGGGCCAGTTCTAGGAGTTCCCGGCCCCTGCCCGTACACACGTTGTAAGAGGTTTGTTGCGGCGTGTTCTCGATGAACCATCCCGTGATCGTCGCCAGATCCTGGACCCAGAGATAGTCGAAAACGACATTTTGCCGGAGCACAATCGGCAAGCCACTGATGACTCGCGCGCAGGCATTCGAAATGAATCGCACATCCGACGCCTCATATTTCCCGAATACTCCAAACAGGCGAAGATTGACGAAATTTGGGTGTCCGGCGGCATATTTCGCACACACGTATTTGGAAAATCCGTAAGCATCGGTTGGCACGCAAGCATCAAAGTAATCCTCAGAAACACGCGGGGGCAGTCCCAGCCGGTTATATTCGGCCGCGGAGCCGAAATAAATCATCTTGCCGAAAGCATGTTTATTGCGAGCGAGATTAAAAAACATTCGGCAGTTGCGATCGAGCATGTCGCACGGCGCGCCTAAACGGCGGTTGGAGCGGGTGGTCGCCGTGTGGACAACCACATCGAATCTGTTTCTTTCCAGGTATTGCCGGACTGCGTTTTCCTCCCGAAGATCCAACTCCGTCGAAGCAGGAGCGTGGATCTGGTAGCGACCTGCAAGCGCCTCCGCCAGGTTCTTGCCAATGAAGCCTGAGCCGCCGGTAATGAATATCCGGATCACCGATTCGACTCCTTAATTTTGCTGCGTTCTTCCGGGATGGCATAACAAACGGAATCCCAGCCGTCGGCATCGTGGGGCCGCAGAAACAACCGATAATCCGGGGCCAGCTCGTGAACCAGGAGCGGAATCGACCACAGATGATACTGGGTGTGATATACACAAATCGACAGGACGGGGCGATGCTGTCGAATGGTCCTCTGCGCGCCGGCCAGAGCGTCGGGCTCAGCCCCTTCAATGTCCATTTTTATGTAGGTTGGGCGGGATCCCGCCAGCAAGTCGTCCAAGGGACAACACTCAACCACGATGTCCCCGTCGTTGCGGACACTGGAACCCTCACTTCCGTCAGCTGCAAATCGGACTTGACCGCGTTTTGCTCCAACCGCTACACCATTGAGCTGGATCCGGTTGCGCACTTGCGGGTCCAAAGCGTCTGTCCAGCTTCTCAGGTTCGAGAAATTCCTGGGATCGGGCTCGACCGCCACGATGCCAGTAAACTTGCTTTCCGTTCTCAGCAGAAATTTTTGCAACGTGTCGCCCGTGTAGCTGCCACAATCAACGAAGAACTCGTCGCGTCTGAGGTCGAAGAGAGTGGATGGGAAATAGGACTCTTCCCGGTCGGGCTCACTCAAGACCTCAAAATCGCCAGAGGACCGCCATTCCACTTGCCTTAGATATTCCTCCCTGGATTGGTCATCCGACCACAACGAGGCGGCACCGAGAACTCTCTCCGAATCCTGTAAAACTCTATGGGGGAGGTCCTGGCAGAAGTAGGGCATCAAGATATCTGCAAATTTCCAGCGCAGGCTCGATGAAGGGACGACTTTCCTGCACCCTAGCCTGCTGAGTTTGTCTTTGGTCTCTGCATAACGATGTCCCTTGGACCAAATCGTCACAATAAACAACGCCGAGTCGCCGTGTTTGTCGGCGGCATCCTTCGGAGAGAGCACCCGCACGCCTTCCACGGTGTCATCCCATCGCTCTTGATTGCTGTCGCTGAACGCCGCTGGCTCGACCCCGATACTCCGAAGGCATTGCAGGGCAGTCTTTCCCAGGCTACCCACTCCGAACAAAACAACGCGCCCGCCGCACTCGGCGAGCCGCCGCTCGAATGTTTGTGCCTCTCGTTCTTTCATCGAAGCGATGGGTTCGCTGAGAATCGCTTCTAGCTTCGATAAATGTGTCTCGGTTGCCATTTTCATTGTTCTTCGATGATTGGCACGATCATGTTCGCACGGAATTCGTCGCGATCCAGGAAAGGCCACAAGTCTTCCAGCGGTCTTGAGACGAATGATCCGTCGGGACGCTGCACCGAGGTGACACGCGGACACCGCGGCTCATCCGGGATCACCTTCAGATCGCACACAACCGGGCCTGGAGTTTCCAGAACTTTCCGAATTTGTGCCGCTAGATCGTCCTGTTCTGAAATCTCCGCCGAAGCAATACCGAATCCCCGCGCTATCCCGCTCAGGGCCGGCAGATCCATGCCGGTCCGATGGTCGCATCCAATGTTCGCCTTCCCGAAGAAGTTTGTCTGCGAAGCCCGGATGGAAGCGTAGCCGTCGTTATTCAGAACGAAGAACTTAATCGGCAATTGGTGACCGGCGACCGTGGCCAATTCCTGGATATTGAACTGGAATCCGCCATCACCATCCACGCAAATTGTCCGCCGCTTGCCATTCGCAAAACATACCCCAATGCTGCCGGGAATTCCGAAGCCCATGGAGCCGAGTCCGGCAGTGTGGAAGACGCGCTGCCCTTTTTTGGCGGGGTAGGAAAAAATAAAAGTCTCGATGCCGGATCCCGAGCTGCCCGAGACAATCTTGTCATCATCCTCAACCACGCTCGCCAGCACTTCCGCAAAATGAAAGATGCTCACCGCACCCGGTTTCCGGTGCTCGGCCTGAATCAAGGGATAGCGTGTCTTCCAATCGCGACAGCGCTTGACCCAACCTTGACGATCCTTGGTCACAATCGCCGAACTTTGATGCAGCAGCTCGCGGAAGAACGCACCTGCGTCCGCGTGTATGGCGGTGTCGATCAAGCTCCCCAATTTTCGGATCTCCGATGCGTCCACGTCGACCATCACCTTGTGCGCCCCTCGGGCGAGTTGGGATGGCTCCCAGCCGGTCAAAGGGAGGTCCATTCGTGCGCCAATGATGAGAAGGAAATCGCAGTTCTGCAGCGCGAAGTTCGCGCCACGCGCGGCCAGCGTTCCCGGTCGGCCAACGAACAGGGGATCATCCTCCGATATCAGATCGGAACTGACCCAGGTAGTCTCAACCGGGATCCCTAACCTGGCGAGTACGGTTTCAAATGTCTTTTCGGCACGAGCCAGTCGAATCCCATTTCCGGCAAGAATCAGCGGCCGTACGGATTGATTCAGCTGCTGTATAGCTTTTGCGACCTGGGACGGCAATGCGGATTTGTCGAAGAGTGGTTCGAGTTCCGTTGGCTTGAATCCAACCAGCGATTGTTCGCCAATCGGGGCGGCTTGCACGTCGATAGGTATGTCAATCCAGACCGGACCGGGCCGCCCGGAAAGCGCCAGATGAACTGCTTTCTCGAGATGATATCGAATGGAATTCGGATCGGTTACCGTCACGGCATATTTCGTCAACGACTTTACAACCGAAACGATGTCCAGTTCCTGAATCCCCCTCTGCCGCACCCCCAGCGGTGTGCCGTCGGCCGCGAACATCCGGTCAGGGCGCTTAACTTGTCCGGAGAGAAAGAGGCAGGGGGAGGAGTCGAACCATGCCCCCGCGAGGCCGGTGATCGCGTTCGTTCCGCCCGGTCCGGTTGTAACCATGGCTACACCGAGGTGATTCGTCGCCTTCGCATAATTCTCCGCGGCTATGGCGCTGGCCTGCTCGTGATGATTGCAGACGAATTCAATCTCACGGCACCGGCCGAGCGAGTCGTTCAGATGCATGGCGCCACCACCCGAAACCAGAAACACATGTTTCACTCCGAGGTCGGCGACAAAACGGATGACGTAGTCAGAGAGTTTCATCGGGTATCAGACTCTCGAGGATGACGATGCTGTCCGGTATCGACTGGCCAAAAGATGATTCACCAGTTCGCGAACCGCGCCATTGCCGCCGGAAGCCTTCGTTACAAACTCGCACTTGGCGAGCACTGCCGGTTGCGCGTTGGACGGCGCCGCGGAGAGTCCGGCGATTTCCAATGCCGGAATGTCATTTATGTCGTCGCCCATGAAACACACTTCCTCAAATTCAAGATCGTGTTGCTTGACGAACTCAGTGAGCCCCGCGCCTTTCTCCTTGCAATTCAGCGTGATGTGCTCGATCTGCACCTTCGCTGCCAGACGACGGACTAATGGACTGTCTTCTCCGGAGATCAAGGCCAGTATGAATCCCGCCTTGCGGGCGAGCGAGAGCCCCATAATGTCGGCAAAGCAAAATCGCTTCCACTCTTCGCCATTGGGTCCCCACCAGACAGCGCCATCGGTGAGTACGCCATCCACATCGAGGGCTAGGGCCGTGATCCTACGCATGCGCCGCACTCACTCGACGCAATTTCTTGATGATTGGTTGCTCGCGCTCGAGCACGCGCTTCACGCCGTCACCCATCGACTTCTCGATCAAGCGAATGTCACGAACCAGGCGCGTGATTCCGTTCGGTTCAAGTGACGCAGCGTGATCCGAACCCCACATAGATCGGTCCAGGGTGATATGCCGCTCGATCATGCAGGCTCCCATGACGCTCGCCGCCACGCTCGAGGGCAGCCCTGTCTCATGACCGGAATATCCGACCAGCGTTCCATAACGGTCGATCAGGGTATTGATGACGCGCAAATTCAGCTCTTCGTAGTACGCGGGATAGGTGCTGCACGCCTGCATCAGGATCAAGTCCTTCTTCCCCAGGATCTCAATCGCGTGGTCGATCTGCTCCAACGTGCTCATGCCGGTTGAAAGGAGAATTGGTTTTCCGGCCGCTCGGGTGTGCCGTAACAGATTGTCGTCCGTCAGGGATGCCGAGGCGATCTTGAAGCAGGGGACATCAAATTGCGCGATGAAATCGACCGACCCTTCGTCCCAACAGGAAGCGAACCAATCGACCTTCACTTCTTTGCAGTAACGGTCAATTTCCTTGTACTCCTCGATCTCGAACTCAAGCCCGCGCTTCAGGTCGCCGTTGGTCGGTCCGAATGGATTTTCTCGGGGCTTCGCCAGTTCCTCGGCGGAGTAAACAACATCGATCGTCCGCTTCTGGAATTTGACCGCGCTGCAACCAGCGCCCACCGCAACGTTGATCAATTGCTTGGCAAGATCAATGTCGCCATTATGGTTAATTCCGATTTCAGCGATGACATAGCAAGCCTGTGCTCTTCCGACCACTTTGGAACCCAGCCGGACTTGTGCATTGTTTGCTGCGGATCTGTTGTTATTCTCGTTCTGCATCGCGATACGCTCCTTTTGAAACAATCGAACCCAAAGTCTCGAACAGTGTGGCTTCGCAAATGGGTAACTGGACATTTCCACATATATTGGCTCCGTGCGATCAAGCATCTTACCGAGATCGCGGCCAGCCGGGTTGTCGTTGCTTGACTCATGGTCGCGTTGTCTAAGCTCCCTTAGCGGTTGATGCCGCTCTTGGCACCTGATGAAAAATCTCCGCCATGTAATCGATCATCGATTGCGTGATGCCGGGGTAGAGGCCGATCCAGAAAACGTTGTTCATCACAAAGTCAGTATTCTTCAACTCACCCACCACGCGCCGTTGAATGTCGCGATAGGCAGGCTGGCGAAGCAAATTCCCGCCGAAGAGCAGGCGGGTCGCGATGTTTCGTGATTCCAGAAAACCCACGACCTGTTTGCGGGATGTTGGCGCGTCCCGGCGAACCGCGAGAGGAAAGCCGAACCAGCTCGGGTCTGAATTTGCGGTGGCTTCTGGCAGTATGAAAAGGTCGTCGAGATCGCTCAGGGCAGCGTGAAGCTTGGCGAAGTTGGCGCGCCGCGCGGTAATGAAGCCCGGTAGTTTCTTCAGTTGCGCCACTCCGACGGCGGCTTGCATGTCGGTAGCCTTCAGGTTGTAACCGATGTGGCTGTAAATGTATTTGTGGTCGTATCCGCTGGGCAGATCGCCAAGTTTCCATTCAAAGCGGCACCCGCAAGTGTTGGATTTTCCGGGATCGCACCAGCAGTCACGGCCCCAGTCGCGAAAAGACTCGGCTAACTTCTTAAGCGCGGGCGACTGAGTGAGCACGCACCCGCCTTCGCCCATGGTGATGTGGTGCGCGGGATAGAAGCTGGTGGTGGCGAGGTGGCCGAAGGTCCCAACGGTGCGCCCTTTGTAGAGAGAGCCGACGGCGTCGCAGCAATCCTCGATCACCCAAAGATTGTGCTTGGTTGCCAGCTCCATGACGGCATCGACGTCAAACGGGTTGCCGAGGGTGTGAGCCAGCATGATGGCTTTAGTGCGATCGGAGACTGCCGCTTCAAGCTGAGTTACGTCGATGTTGTAAGTTGGAACCTGAACGTCGACGAAGACTGGTACGAGCCCGTTCTGAATAATCGGATTGACGGTTGTGGGAAATCCAGCAGCTACGGTGATGACTTCGTCTCCAGCAGACAGCTTGCGATCGCCGAGCGATGGAGAAGTAAGGCACGAAAGAGCCGCGAGGTTGGCGGAAGATCCGGAGTTGACGAGCGAAGCACAGCGCACACCGATAAAAGCGGCAAATTCGCGTTCGAACTGAGCGGCAAAGCGGCCGGTGGTCAGCCATGCGTCAAGCGAGGCCTCGACGAGAAGTTCAAGCTCGGTGCTGTCGAAGACCTTGCCCGACACGGGTACAGCACTCTGGCCGGGCACGAATGGCTGCGGAGCCAGAGCGACGTCGTAGTACTGCTTCACGATCGCGCGGATTTCGTCGCGGAGTCGGCCGGCAGTCTTGGTCGTTCTCGTTGTGATTGCCATTGTCATTTGGGGGGTTATCCCTTGCCCGCATTTGCCATCGCCGCTGGCGCGCCCAGAAACTCGCGATACCAGGCGAGGGTGCGATCAATGCCGGACTCGAGAGTGAACTGGGGTCGCCAGTTAAGCATGGTGCGGGCGCGCTCGGCGCTTAAGAACTGATGACGAATTTCATTGCTCGCCTGATTGAGCACTTCAGGACGAAGAGAAGAGTTCATCTTCCGCAGGATCAGTTCAACCAGTTCGAGCACGCTGACCTGGCTTTCATTGGAAAAATTAAAAGCCTGGCCCCGGAGGACAGCATAAGAGGCGAGGCGCTCGGCGAGCAGCATGTACGCGGCTGCGCCATCCTCGATATAGAAATAGTCGCGAACGAAGTTACCGTCGGACCGCACCACTGGCCGTTCGCCCCGAACGATGGACCGAATCGTGCCCGGGACCACGCGGTTCCAATTCAAATCGCCGCCACCATAGAAATTTCCGCATCGCGTAATTGCGACCGGCAAGTTGTAACTGACGGCGTAGGTCTGCGCGATCAGATCGGCGCAAGACTTGCTGACATCGTACGGATGACGGCCTTGCAGAGGCATCGTCTCGTTGTAGGGCAGATGCTCCTGATCGCCATAGGCTTTGTCAGAGGACGCGACGACAATCGACAAGACCTTCGGAGAGCGGCGGCAAGCTTCGAGCAGATTCCAAGTGCCCTCGATATTGGTGGAGAACGTCGAAACTGGGTTGCGATTGGCGATGCCGACGATGGTCTGGGCCGCCAGATGAAAGACGATCTCGACTTCGTACTCGCCGAGAACTCGCTCGATGAGATTGCGGTCGGTAATATCGCCGCGCACGGTATTGACTTGCTCAATGCGGCGGCTGCGCAGGAGTTCGCTTTGTGGAACCCAGTCGCGCACCAGGCACACAACATTCGAGCCGGCTTCGAGAAGCTGCTTGACCAGCCACGATCCCAGCAGCCCCGTGGGGCCGGTGACGAAGACGGAGCGATCTCGCCAAAATGAATTCATTCCGCCCACACTTTCCACGGGGTTTGCTCGCTCGCCCAGAGTTCGTTCAGATACTGATATTCGCGGTACGTGTCCATGGCGAAGAAAAATCCGTCATGGCGATAGGCCATGAGTTGGCCTTCGCGCGCCAACCGCTCCAGAGGCTCACGTTCGAGGATGCACTCCGGCCCCCCGAGGTAATCGAGCACGCGGCGGTTGAAGACGAAAAAGCCGGCGCTGATCAGGCCAGTCGCCTTGGGCTTCTCCATGAAGCGCTGAACCTGGCCCTGGTCGTCGGTTTCGAGCACTCCGAAACGAGATAGGCGGAACTGAAGTAACAGTTGCGAGGCGACCGTGCTGGCGATGAAAATCGAGCAGGCTGCTGATGTTGACGTCGCTGAGGCCGTCGCCGTATGTAAGCAGAAACGTGTCGTCGTTCTCAAGATAACGGGCAACGCGCTGCAAGCGGCCACCAGTCATAGTTTCGAGGCCGGTGTCGGCAAGGGTGACCGCAAAATTCTGTTCGTGGTGAGCGCCCACGAACTCGACGTGCGATTTGCGGCCCAGGCAGATCTTGAAGTCACTATTCATGGCTTCGTAGTTCAGGAAGTAATCCTTGATCATGTTGCCGCGATAGCCGAGGCAGAGAATGAACTCGCGCATCCCGTAGTGTGCGTACATCTTCATGATGTGCCACAGAATGGGACGGCCCCCAATCTCCACCATAGGTTTGGGTCGGAATTCGGTTTCTTCGCGGAGACGGGTACCTAATCCACCGCACAGAACGACAACCTTCATAATCAGGGTTCCTGGCAGCGCCGCCCGCGCGTGACAACGCCTCGTATCTTCACGGACTTATACGAGCCCGCAATTCAGTTATCCCACACGCGAGGGACGAAGGCCGAATTACGAAAGTCACCCGGTAGGCTTCAAATTGAGGGGTGTGGTCCTAACTGGTTAAGGTGCGCCTTGCGGGGCTGATTCCGGTCGGCGAAGGGAATGTGGCGATGCCGAAGGAGCTGAACACGATTGAAAACACAAGAACGATGGCTCCGGCAATATAGGGGGCGCTGCGGTCGTGCCCCGGTTGGCGGCGGATGACGCCAACGACGAAGGGAAGCGCGGCGGCGGACAAGATCATGCCGCCGGCGTAAGCGCCGAGGCAACGGATCCATTCCTTGAGGTAGTTGCCCTTAGTCTTGAATACAAACCACTTATATCCGAGGAAGGCGAACGTGATGCTGAACAGGTTGGCCAGAATGCCGGCAGCGACATATCCGTAGGAAAGGACTGGGCTCAGGAGAAGCGTGAATAGTGCAAAGCAGCCATAGCCGAAGATCGTGTTACAGGAGCCCACAGCCAGGTACCGGAATATGGCAAGCATGTGTGGGCCTTTCCAGACTGGAGCGATCATGACTCCAGTCGCGGCCCCGGCCCCGGCCGCGGAGGGTAATTGCGATCCAGGCGTATGGTTGTGAGTCAAAGTGTGCAGTCATACTAGCCGGATAAGCTGAGGGTCTGAAGGTTACTATCGTCACCCGTCACGATGGTGCGGGAGCGGCGCTTCGTTTGGGGAAGATGTTTCCCACACGGCGGATTTCTGCGCCTATGCCTTTCAGTTTTTCTTCAATGTTCTCGTAGCCGCGGTCCAGATGATAGACGCGGTCGATGATGGTCTCGCCGTCTGCGACGAGGGCCGCGAGCACGAGCGAGGCGGAGGCGCGCAGGTCCGAGGCGAGGACGGCGGCGGCGCTCAGCGGAGTTCCGCCGCGGACGATGGCACGGCGGCCTTCAATCTTGATGTTCGCGCCCATGCGCACCAGTTCCTGTGCGTGCATGAAGCGGTTCTCGAAAATATTTTCTTCGATGATCGACGTGCCTTCGGCCTGCGTAGCGAGCGCCATGTATTGCGCCTGCATGTCGGTCGGGAAGCCGGGATATTCTTCGGTGTTCATGTCGGCCGCGTGCAGCGGCTGATCGCCCATGACGCGGACAGAGTCTGCTTTCACCACAGTCTTCACGCCTGCCTCCGCAAGCTTCTGCAGAATGGAGGTGAGGTGCGTGGGATCGCATCCGGCGACGTTGAGGTCGCCACCGGTGAGGGCTCCGGCGAGGATGAAGGTTCCGGCTTCGATGCGGTCGGGGATGATGCGGTGCCTGGCACCGTGAAGCTTGGCGACGCCCTTTAGGCGGATGGTAGACGTGCCCGCGCCTTGGATTTTCGCGCCCATCGCATTCAGCAGCGCGGCGAGGTCCGCGACTTCCGGCTCACGGGCGCAGTTCTGCATGACCGTCTCGCCGTCGGCAAGCGTGGCAGCCATCAGCAGGTCTTCGGTGCCGGTGACGGTAATTTTGTCGAAGACAATTTCGGCGCCTTTGAGCCGATCGCCATTGATCGGATCAGTGGTGGCTTCGACATAGCCGTGTTCCTGCGTGATCTTGGCGCCCAGACGCTCGAGACCCTTGATATGCAGATCGATGGGGCGCGCACCGATGGCGCATCCGCCGGGCAGCGAGACGCGAGCGCGGCCACAGCGCGCTAGGAGCGGTCCGAGGACGAGCGTCGAGGCTCGCATGGTCTTAACCAGTTCATAAGACGCTTCAGGAGCGCCGAGCGTGCGTGCGCAAATAGTGGTGCGATGTTGGGCGCGTCCGTAGCCGAGTTCGACTTCGGCGCCCATGGCGGCGAGGAGCTTGCGCGTGGTCTCGATGTCGCGCACCTGCGGGATGTTTTCGAGAGTCACAGGTTCGTCGGTGAGCAGAGCTGCCGCCATGCAAGGGAGCGCGGCGTTCTTCGCGCCACTGATTCGAACGGTGCCGAGCAGCGGGTTGCCACCGCGGATTACGAGCTTATCCATAGCTTGAGTGGTCGCCTGAAAAATTAAGTGCCGCTTTCATTCTAACTAGGATTGCCGGACCGCGGCGGTTCGAAATATCGAGTTGAGTTTCGTTTGCCACGGCAAAAGCATAACCACAGGGGGCACAGAGGGCCACAGGGGAAAGCGTCCGGCTGCGTTACCCGGATTTTGCCAGCGCGATCGCTCTGCGCACTTGACCTCGAGATTCTCTCAGCGCCGCGGCAGCGCGAGCGCGGCTGACTTCCGCCTTGGCCATCACTAGGGCTAGAGGAACGCGGCCTCCCGCGGCGGCGAGGAGCTTGCCCGCCGGTGCGCGGTCGAGTCCAGCACCTTCTTCCAGAATGCCTACTGCGCGCTCCAGCAACTTCGCGTTCTTCGTGTGGAGGTTGACCATCAGGTTGCCGTAGACGTAGCCGAGACGGGTCATCGCGCCAGTTGAGAGCATGTTCAGGATCATCTTCTGCGCCGTGCCGGCCTTCATACGCGTGGAGCCAGCGACAACTTCGGCTCCGACGTCCGCGACGATGGCGATGTGTGCCGCCTCGCCGAGCGGGGATTTCGGATTGCAGACGACGGCAACAGTCCTTGCGCCATGCGCGCGCGCATATTTGATGGCGGCGATGGTGAAGGGAGTGCGTCCGCTGGCGGCGATGCCTACGACAACATCTTTTTTGGTCGGCTTCTTCTTCGCGATTTCTTTGCGGCCTAGTTCGCGGGAGTCTTCGTCGGCTTCCACGGCTGCCCCTAGCGCCTTTGGCCCGCCGGCGATTATGAATTGGACCATACGCCGGTCCACGTCAAAGGTGGGCGGACATTCGACGGCGTCAAGAGCGGCGATGCGTCCGCTGGTGCCAGTGCCTACGTAGATGAGGCGCCCGCCTTCGGAGAGCGACGCGGCGATCAGCTCGATGGCCTCCGCAATTTGCCGGAGAGCCCGCTTCACGGCGGACGCAACCTTGGCATCTTCCGCATTGATGATGCGGGCGATTTCAAGGGCCGACTTGCGATCGAGACCTACCGAGGCGGAGTTTGTTTTCTCGGTACCGAGGCGTCGGAGTTCTACGGTCTTCATTCGGCGGTTCAAGGTTTTGCGCTTCGAAGCGTCGCGTTTCAAGCTTGCTTCCCCAGGGCTTCAATCACCGCATCGTGAAACGCCGGGCGCACTTGCTTGATTGCCTGATTCTGGCAGTCTGGCCAGGTGCGGTTCGTGAGCAAGCTTATCGAAAGCTGGCGCTCGGGGTCGATCCACAAGGACGTGCCGGTGTAACCGAGGTGTCCGAAGGAACGAGGCGAGAAGTATTTTCCGGATTGCGAGGGCCCCGAGGGCGAGTCCCAGCCAAGCGCTCGGGAAGTGCCTTTCGGAGCGGATTCGCGGCGCGAAAAAAGTTCGATGGTTGTGGATCGGAGAATGGGGTTTCCGCCGGTCAGCATGGCGTGTGCAAAGATGACGAGATCTTCAGCGGTGGAGAACAGGCCGGCGTGTCCGCCAATGCCGCCGAGGACGCTCGCATTTTCGTCCTGCACTTCGCCTTGGATGATCCGGTGGCGGAAGGTGCGATCGTCGGCGGTGGGCGGGGTGGAGCTCTTTAACGCGGACCCGGGATTAAATGTTGTGTGAGTCATGCCGAGCGGGCCGAAGATTTCGCGCTGGCAGAAAAGGTCGAGAGATTCGTCGGCGAGGCGTTCCAGGACGACGGCGAGAATGATGAAGCCGATGTCGCTGTATTCGGCGCGCGCGCCGGGGGCGGCGGCAAGCGGCGTGGTGAAGGCCGCTTGTAGAAGGTCTTCCCTAGTCTTGGCGCGCAGGAAGAGCTTTTCGTAGGCGGGCAGGCCAGAGCTGTGCGCAAGCAGCATGCGCAAGATGACTTCGCCGCGGCGAGGGTCATTGTCGCTTAAGCCGCCGGCGAATTCCGGGACGATAGCAGTGACCGCAGCTTCGAGATCGAGCAGCCCACGCTCGTAGAGGATCATGGCCATGGCGGTCGTGGCGACGACTTTAGTCAGCGAAGCAAGATCGAAGATGCTTGCGGTCGTGACCTCGGGCGAAGCCGGATCATATAGGAAGCGGCCAAGGGCCTTGTGGGCGACGAGCTCCCCACCGAAGGTGACCGCGAGCGAGCAGGCGGGGAAGACGCGGAGGGCGATGGCGTTTTCCAGGATGCCGAAAGCGTTCGGAAACCGGTCGTCCTGCCGAGCGAAATTGCGCGCGAGGAAAGAAAAGCCGGAATCTCGATTGGGCAGCGTCAGCGTCAAGGGTATTTTGTGAACTGAATCGGTTATAGCAAAGGCGGCGGGTACAGGCAAACGGGGAGTTACTTCGAGGGCATCTTTAGGTACTGTTGAGTCTTGAGTCGCATCTCCGCGGTCATGTAGAGTCACAGCAGACGTGAAACACTCACCGAAAAATCTGCTGTTCTTCGCTCTCCTGTTTTCTGCCGCCGCGTTCTCCGAGGCTCCGCTCGATTCACGCCTCGCCGTTCTCGATCCGGTCATCAACGAAGCCATCGACCAGCAACAGATTCCAGGAGCTGTCCTGATCGTTGGCCATGACGGGCTGGTGGTCTATCGCAAGGCGTACGGCAGCCGGGCGATTGAACCTCGGGGGGAGCGGATGACGCTCGATACGGTCTTTGATTGCGCCTCGATGACGAAGGTCCTGGCGACCACTCCGGCGATCATGCAACTTTGGGAGCAGGGAAAATTTCGCATGAGCGATCCGGTCGCGAAGTACCTTCCTGAGTTCGGGCAGAACGGCAAGCAGGATATTACGATCCGGCAGTTGCTGGTGCACTACTCCGGGCTCGCTCCGGATCTGGACTTGACGAAGCCTTGGGAAGGGAAAGAGACAGCGTATCGGATGGCATTCGAGGCGCCTCCGGTGTGGGCTCCGGGAGCGGCGTTTATTTATAGCGATATCAACTTTGAAGTCTTGGGCGCGCTGGTCGAGCGGCTTTCAGGCGAGTCGCTCGATCAGTATGCGGAGAAACATGTTTTTGGACCGCTGGGCATGAAGCAGACCCGGTTCCTTCCTCCGCCGTCGTGGCAGTCTCGCATCGCTCCGACCGATGAGGACGAGAAGCATCACATGCTGCGTGGAGTGGTGCATGATCCTACCGCTCGTCGAATGGGCGGCGTGGCGGGTCATGCGGGAGTGTTTTCCACTGCGGACGATCTGGCAATGTTTGCGCAGGCCCTGCTGGATGGTGGACGACGCGTACTGACCCCCGCGACGATTGCGAAGATGACCGCACCCCAGCAGCCGGCGAATGAGACGGCGGTGCGGGGTTTTGGGTGGGACATTGATTCTCCCCTTTCGAGCAATCGCGGAGAACTGCTGCCGGTGGGCAGTTACGGGCATACGGGATTCACGGGGACGTCGCTGTGGATTGATCCGATGACGAAGACTTACATCGTGCTATTGACGAATGCTGTGCATATAAACGCGGTGCACATGAACGCTCTGCCGGCGAAGGAGAAGGGAAACGCGATCTCGCTTCGGACTAAGGTGGCGACGGCGGTAGCGGCGGCGCTGGCACTCGATCCGGCTGAAGCGGAGAAGATGCGGGTGGCGGCGATCACTGGCTACAACGAAATGCAGAGTGCGGCGCGCAGGCTGGCGGTGCGAAATGGAACGGTGAAGACGGGAATTGATGTGCTCGAGGAGACGAAGTTCGCAGCGCTGCATCCGTCCAGGAGCGGAGCGCCGCGAAGCATTGGGCTGCTGACGAATCAGACAGGTGTGGATTCGCAAGGGCGCCGGACAATTGACGTGCTGGCGAGTGTGCCGGGGATTTTGCTCGATGCAATTTTCAGTCCTGAGCATGGAGTAACGGGGACGCTGGACACGACGGACATCAAGAATAAGAATGCGAAGGATACGGCGACCGGCGTCACGGTCTACACCGTGTACGGGGCAAGCGACGCGGCGCGGCGTCCGTCGATCGACGTGCTCAAGCGGCTGGATGCCGTGGTGATCGATCTGGCGGATGCGGGCGCGCGCTTTTACACTTACGAAACTACGACGGGATATTTTCTGGAAGCGGCTGCCAAAGCAGGAATTGAAGTACTCATTCTAGATCGTCCGAATCCGATTACCGGGTCGTTTGTGCAGGGGCCGGTGTCCAGTTCCGAGGCGGGGCGTGAAAGTTTTACGAATTACTTTCCCGAGCCCGTGCGTCACGGGATGACTCTAGGCGAGCTGGCGAGAATGTTCAACGCCGAGCGGCATATCGGAGCGCGCCTCGAGGTGGTTGCGATGCAAGGCTGGCAGCCCGGGGACTGGTTCGATTCGACTGGCTTGGGGTGGGTGAATCAGTCGCCCAATTTACGGAGTTTGACCGAGGCGACGCTTTATCCGGGAGTGGCGATGATTGAAGGGACGAATGTCTCGGTCGGCCGCGGCACCGATACACCGTTCGAAGTTCTGGGCGCGCCTTGGATCAAGGGCAGAGAATTGGCAGCTTACTTGAACGGTCGCGATATTCAGAGTATGCGTTTCGTCCCGATCGTTTTCACTCCGTCTTCGAGTAACTTCGCCGGGGAACGGTGCGAAGGTGTGAACTTGATTTTTCTGGATCGAAATACTCTGGACTCGTCGGAATTGGGGATCGAGTTGGCCTCGGCGCTGCATAAGCTGTATCCGAATGATTTCAAACTGGAGCGAATGACGGATCTGCTGGTGAATCAGAGTGTGCTCGATGCCATTGGGGCGGGAGAGGATCCGAGAAGGATCGCCGAGGACTGGCAGGAGCGGCTTGAGGAATTTGTACGCCTGCGGGAAAAGTATTTGTTGTACAAGTAGTGCCCTGTAAAACATGGCCCCGCGCGGACTCCTCAGCTACAATGACTCGGAGTATCCAGGTTGGCCATGACCGAAAATCTCGTTCTCATTCCGAGTCCGTTTTACCGTTGCTCCGGCCCGAATTGCGGGGTACTAAAAGGTGCGAGCGACCGCTGGTGGGTGATGTGGAGCTCGTTTGGCGATTACGAGGTGCCGGTGATGCATCTGGCGCCGTGGAACGAAAAACTGGCGGTGCTGGAAGGCGCGATGCATGTTTGCGGCGAGGGCTGCGCTCATAAATTGCAGTCGCAGTTCATGGGCAATGTGCTGGACAACCGGGCGCGGAGAAGTAGTGGTTAGGGTGGACAGCCGAGGGCGGCTGTCCCTACGCAAGCCCAAAAGCTGCTCCTCATCTAACTCAGAGCTCCCCCTGGCGGTTCCACCGATCGACGATCTGCGAGGCGTCTGCGATTTACGACCAGAGCATGGCCAACTTAGTTGGCCAATAACTGCCTCACGACCGCGATATCGTCATTGAGATCCTGCGTCATGCGGACCGCATGGGCTACGGCCGCGTGGGCCGCCTCGTTCTGGCGCCGAAGCTCGAGGGCCTGCGCTAAAAGCAGATAACCGACCGACGAGGGCTGCAGTTCGACGGACCGCTGATAATCCCCCGTAGCCTGGACGATGTCACCTGCTCGTTGTGCCAGCAAGCCCACGCCGCGATAGGCCGCCGAATTACCTGGCTGCTCGTTCAGAGCAGCTTCGAAGTCTTGTTTGGCGTTGCCGAATTGTTTCAGCGAGAGGTGCGCGTATCCGCTGTTGGCATGTGCTGTTGCCCGCAAAGAAGAGGCGGTGGAGGGAAATTGAACTACCCTCCGAAACCCGTCGAGAGCGGACTGATAGTTGCCATGCATTTGATCGTAGGTTGCGATATTGAGAGTGGCTAGTGGGTCGTCGGGCCGCAGGAAGCGAGCTCGCTGCAGGTGCGGCAAGGCTTCCTGTACCCTGCCTTGGTCAATCAATGCGAGAGCAAGGTTCTCTTCGGCGGTGAAGTTTGCCTCGGTGATCTCGAGAGTGTGACTCCAGAGCGTGACATTATCGTTCCAAAAACTCACCTGTCGATGAAGAGCAATCCCCATGGTCAGCAGGATGGCGGCAGCGGCGGCCGCGTAGATGGCCATGGGAACATGCCAACGCTTTACTAGATCCGCCGCGCCCCATGAGACGATTACGAAAATTCCGATCAGAGGAATATAGGCGTAGCGGTCGGCCATTTCGTGAGGGCCAATTGTGATAAATCCGATCATCGGTACCAGCGTTCCCAGGAACCAAAACCACCCAACAAAGAGAGAACCGCGTTGCCGAAAGATTATGATCAGAGCAGTGACGGCGATGATTACGAATGCAGAGAGTATGGCCGCGCGGATGCTGGTCGTAAATCCTGGATGGGGATACACCAGCGCCAGATTGGCGGGCCAGAAGGCTTTTCCGAGATATTTAACATACCCGATCGCTGCCGTTGCCAGGCGTATCCAGAGCGGGAATTTCGATGGGGCGGCGTCCGACTCCACTATGTAGCTGAACGCCTGCGCCCCGGTGCGCGTGGTGATGACCGCGCTCACGGCCGACAACGCAAACCAAGGAACTTTCTCCTCCACCAGACTCCAGAAAGAGGGACCGCGCGCGGGTGCCGCTGCCAATGCCAGTTCGCTTCCAACTTCCTGTGGCGCAAGATGTTGCCCTAGGCGGCACAAGGGCCAGTAGTCCAGCAGAAGAAGAGCAAACGGAAACGTAATCACCTGCGCCTTGCTCATCAGGGCCAAAACATAGGCAAGCGTGACGACCAGATATCGACCGACGCCGGGCCGGCGCGCATACCAGCCATACGCAGCCAGCGCGAGGAGAAAAAAGAACATGCTGAGGACGTTTTTGCGCTGCGAGATCCATGCCACCGATTCCACGTTGATCGGAGCGAGTGCGAATAGCGCGGCGACCGCCAGGCTGCGCCAGGCAAAGCCCGTTGCGCTCTCCAGAATCAAGAAGAGGAGCACCGCATTGGCCGCGTGGAGAAGTATGTTGGTGATGTGGTAGCCTGCGGGGTTCAAGCCGAACATCTGACCATCAAGAGCGTACGAAAGCGAGGTCATCGGGTGCCAGTCTAAAGCCTTAGGACTGCGAAAACTCCACGCGATGGTGTTCCAGGTAAGTCCGGCACGAACCTGGGGATTGTCGGTAACGTAAACGGGGTCATCGTAATTGAGAAAGGGAGCGCGTGTGACCGGGTTGTAGAGCGCCAGGGTTGCCAGCGCAAGCAGCAAGCAGAGAACCCACCTGCGTTTCTTCGGGATATGAAAAAGGTGAGAACCAGCTGGGCGCTGTGCCGGCTTCTGCTCCGTTGAATCCATCGATTTCATCGAACCTTAGCTAACGGCGATGAGGCGACGATAGCATGAACGAACCAATGTTCCAGATTACAAAAGTACCCTCCCCAATCTAACGTTTCGGTGAAATCTGCCGTTTCGAAGTTGCTACTGGACAACACACCATTCCCAATGACGAAGCTCTCGTGACGAAGCTCTCGACAAATTTCTTCGCTATGAGACTGAAATCGACCGGGTCTAAGTCGTGCCCTTGATCGACTCGATCGCGTGCAGAGACGCCGCAGCGGGGAGCGGCTTCCTCTTCCACGGAGTGTGCGTGTGACTTAATGAAATTGGAACCATCGTGAAGACTAAAGAAGCTTCGGAGTGCCGTGTGCTGTGAATTATGTTGCACACTCGACCCGTCCTGGACGCCGCGCTGCTTTTGCGAAACGAAGCCAACAAGTCATTTGTTTTCAGCGAGGCTCAATCATTTGATCGTCGGCTGCGCGGGGTAGGAAAAATTAGCGCGTTCAGCAAAGCCAACGACGTTCTCGGGCCTTGATACAATGGCGCATCTGAGATTGCAAGCATGTTACTAAAATTATCTTGAAAAGGTGGGCCTTCGATGAGAATCGTCGCTGCGTGTATATGGGTTTTGCTGGTGGCCGGAACTGAGACCGGAATTGCGGCCGCACAGTCGTCGCTGGCCCCAGACCAAGCGGCGCCTTCGGTGGCGTCTGCCAAGCCCGCTCTGACAATTCCTGCGGGAACGAGGATTCCACTATCGCTGAAGCAGGCGATTTCGACGAAGACAGCTAGAGACGGAGACCCAGTATACGCCGAGACTGCCTTCCCGTTTGTGGTCAGCGACCGGGTCGTGATTCCGGCCGGAACCTACATCCAGGGAAAGATCACACGTGTGCAACGCGGTGGGCATATTAAGGGCCGCGCTGAGTTGCTGATCCACTTCACTTCGATGATCTATCCCAGCGGCTATACGGTGATGCTGGGCGGTTCAGTGGAGAATACTCCCGGGGCGGAGAAGACGTCGATGAAAGACTCGGAAGGAACGATTCGCCAGGATAGTGAAGTCGGGAGAAAAGCCAAGTCAGCCGCGGAAGGGGCAGCCACCGGAGGGGTGATCGGCGCGGTAAGCGGCGGAGGGAAGGGAGCCGGCATCGGAGCGGGAATTGGGGGAGTCACCGGCCTGGCGATTGGCATGCTCTCGCGCGGCGCCGATGTGAGGTTGGAGCCCGGAACATCGATCGAGATGGAGATTCAGCGCGAGGTGATGGTGGATCCAACCCGAATCTCCTCGAGACGTGAGGTCATTGTTCGCAACGACTAACTTAAGTGGAGCGCCGGGCGTCCCCGCCCGGCCAGCGAGCTGCACGAGGACAGAAGCTCGGAGCTACAATCGCTCGTTTGCGGACAGGTTCGCGGACAAGAGTGTGCGCGCCACCCGGCCTATTTCAATACAAACATAGCGTTCACGTGCGCGGTCACCGTCACGTTCTGAGGCGAGAATTCCTCGGTCGGCGCGGGGCCTTGTGCTGCCATCGCGATGGGCATGCCACGGCGCTGCATGGGCGCGATCACGCGAATGTTCTCGAAGGTATCGACGGACGCATAGGAGAGTTCGCCGAGCGTGCGTCCGCTGGCGGCGGCGAGTGACTGCGCGGAACCGTGGGCCCTCCGATAGGCGTCGGCGACGGCTTTGCTCTTGGCCTCGTCGGTCGAGTCCAGCGTGTAGCTTAGCGACTGGCTTTCACTGACGCTGGCTTCGGCAAGCTGCTGGGTGACTGGACCGATTTTGGAAAAATCCTTGAGCTTCAAGCTAACGCTGGTCGTGACCTGGTAGGCGATGACTCTATGCTTTGGGTTTTTCCAGTCGTACTGCGGGTTCACGGAGAAGAAGCCAATTTCCGCAGACTTGGGATCAATGCCGTTTGCGCGCAGAACCTGGCGCGTGGCCTCGGCTTGTTTGGCGGCCTGGTCGTAGGCGTCTTTGGAGCTGTCGGCCTGGGCCGAGATGTTGAACTGGATGAGCGCGGTATCCGGCGCGGTTTCAAATTTGCCATCGGCGCCGACGAAAATGGTGTTGGGCACGGGATTGAGCGTAGGACTCTGTGCGACCGAGAGAGCGCTCAGAACGAGAACGGCGCAAACCGTGGCAGTGGTTGTTTTCATCGGAACTCTCCGGCATCTTTAATCGACCTTATTTCTGCATATAGCTGCATACGGAAAACGAAGGTGAAGCTTCCCTTATACACCTCTGCGGTTAGAACGGGACGAGCTTCATGAGTTGCAACGAGAGAGAAATAAAACGAGAAAAACTGCAGGACAGAAAGAGCAAGGTGCCGGAGACAGCGCGCTCCGCCTGTCGATCGGCAGAGACGTGCCAAAATAAAACCCGCCCGATGTGAACCAGGCACATTCGAGCGGGTACCGGTTACCCCAGAACCGCAGAAGACAAACCGCAGTCGGGGCCTCTGGATTGACTTCACTTGCCAAGTTGGATGAGCCGATGAGTGTATAACGATGCCTGGCGACTGGTGGAATTCCAATTTCATCCAGACGTGTCTGTGGCTACACTCTCGGGAAAGACGGGTCCTGCCCGTTGATGTCTTTCCGGAGGTCTTCCCAGATGTTCTCCGGCATTTCGAGGAATACTTTGACGATTTGTGGATCGAACTGCCTTCCAGACCAGAGTTTGATTTCCTCGCGGGCGACATCAAATGATTGTGCGGGACGATAGGGGCGGGTGGTGGTCATGGCGTCGAGGGTGTCGGCGATCGAGAACATGCGCGCGCCGAGGGGGATCTCGTCGCCCTTCAGGCCACGGGGATAGCCTTGTCCGTCGTAGCGCTCCTGATGGGAGTACACGATCTCGGCAGCCTCAGCCAGAAAGGGGATTCGGGAGATGATCTTGTAGCCTCGGTAACAGTGCTCGCGCATGATGGCCATCTCGTCGTCGGTGAGCTTGCCGGGCTTGAGCAGGATGGCGTCGGGAATGGCCATCTTGCCGATGTCGTGCAGGAACGCTCCGCGGGCGATCACGTTGATCTCTTCCTTCGGCAACCCCATTTTGCGCGCAATCGCAATGGTGAAGGCGGTGACGCGTCTGGAGTGGCCTTCGGTCTCGGCGTCCTTGAGGTCGAGCGCATCGCCCAGGGCTTCGAGGGTGATGTCATAGGACTTCTCCAGGTTGGAAAGCGCCGTTTTCCACTGCTGCGTACGGGCGGCAACCAGCGCCTCGAGGTTGGTGCGATAGGCATCGTTTTCGCGCTTCAGGCGGCGATTCTCCAGGGCACGACGGACCGTGGCCAGCAGTTGCTCGCGCTCGAAAGGTTTGAGCAGGTAGTCATACGCTCCATTGCGCAGGGCCTGCAGAGCCACCTGAATGTCGTGGACCGCGGTGACCATAACGATCGGCATGTCAGGGTAACGTTCCTTGGCACGTTCCAAAAGGGCAATCCCATCCATTTCGGCCATCATCAGGTCGGAGAGGACCAGATCAAATTCGTCCCCCGATTCCAGGATCGCGAGGGCTTCGATGCCACTGGCAGCCTGGCGAGTCTGAAAATGAGCTCCGCCGAGCATGGAGGAAACAATTTCGCGGATTGTCTCCTCGTCGTCTACCACGAGGATGCGGTCATTAGGCATGGCGCTAAGTGATGATATCGCTCATTTTAGGCCACGACTTCACATTCCGAAAGTAACCAACTGGAGACGGAAATCCGGCAATGAGGGGCAGCGCGCATGATATTTAAAGAGCTTAGGTGTTCGTGCGCTTATTGCTCGTGCGCTGATCGTTCGTGTGCTGCTCTATGGATCCTGCCGGGCTATTCGGGAATTCGCTTGGCGTGTTGACCGGCCCCTGGTTGACAGCGCGGGAAACGGCCGCCCTCATCGCGGTCGTCGTCAGTCTGCTTTTCTTCCGGGTTTTTCGGGAACGATGTCTGCTGGCGTGGGGAGCAGGCTGGATCGCCTATGGAGCGTTTCTCTGGGTAGCAGGTGCTGGCGAATTGCACGGCTCTTCGAAGTCGATGGCGGCATTCGCGCAGGCCGACTTTGTGCTGGCGATGACGTTATTTGGGGTGGCGGCGCTGATGTCGGCGCAGGCGCGGCGGGCGCTGACGGCGTTGCTCGCGGTTTCGTGGGTGCTGATGGTGTGCGCCGCGATGCGGCCACTGTATTTTCCGGATTCGAAGGCCCTCGGTCTGGGGTTGGAAGTATCATGCCGGCTGATTGCGGCCGGAGCAGCCGTCGAACTGCTGAGGTACCGGTACGGGCGTATTGGACCGGGGCCTTTCCTCTTCGGCGCCGGGCTGCTGACGTTGAATCTGAACTGGCCTAAGTTCACCAGCCATATTCCGAGTGAAGGCTACCTGTTCGCGGAAGTCCTGTTCGGTTCGAGCATCTTGCTGATGGTGCTCGACGACTCGCGGCTGCGCACGCGCCGGCTGGCAGTCCTGAACGAGTTGACGGTCACGATTGCGCGCGGCCAGAATCACGCTCCGATGATGCAGACGGCGCTGGAGAAGCTGAAAGCCGTAGTGGGGGCGAAGGCAGCGTGGTTCCATTTGATGGAAGGCGACCGTCTGGTAGCCACGCAGCATGCCGGCCTCTCGCCGGAATTTCTGCGAACCCTCGGGCAAGCAGGGATGGGGCCAGCCGGCTCGGATGAAACTCGGGCCCGCGTCCTCCAGGATAACCGCGTGGCCGTGATGACAGCTTCGGAGACGTCAGAGCCGGAGCGGGAACAACTGGGGAAGCACGGTATTCATCACGTGCTGCTGCTGCCAGTCCGGGGTAAGAAGACGGTGATCGGGATGCTGTCTCTCGGGTGTTCCGGCAGCCGCCGCCATACCCAGGAAGAACTGGAGTTCCTGGAAACGGCAGCGCAGAAACTGGGTATTGCCGTCGAAAATCTGCGCTTGCTGGAGCAGGTGCTGCGCTCGCAGCGGCAGTGGATGAATACCTTCGACTCCATCCAGGATCTGATTCTGGCGCACGACGCGGACTTCCGCATCCTTAAGACAAATCAAGCCTTGCTGCAACGCCTGGAACAGGCGCCGGCCGATGTATTGGGCCATTTCTGTGAAGAGGTTCTGCCGCAAAAGGGCGCCTGGAGCGGATGCCCGTATTGCGAACGCGGTTCGGGGCTGACGGAAGGAATGGATGCGTGTTTCGGCGGGCAGTCGGTGGTTTCGACCTCATCGTATGCCGAGCAGGGTGGACAGCAAAAAGGCACTATCCATGTGGTGCACGATACGACCGCGCGTCAAGTGGCGGAAGAAAAGTACCGCATGTTGTTCGAGCAGGCGCAGGAAGGCGTGTTCGTAGCGACGCCGGACGGCAAGTTGCTCGACTGCAACGACGCTTTTGTCACCATGCTTGGGTACGGCAGCCGGGACGAGTTGATGGCGCTCGACATGGGGAGCGTGCTGCACGGGGTGGCCGAAGAGCGAGACGCTTTTCGCAAGGAAATCGAGGCGCACAACTACGTGCGCAACTTTGAAATTACGGTGCGGCGCAAAGATGGCACGCTGCTGGCGGTGGCGCAGAGCTGTTTTGCCACGCGCGATTCAGACGGACAGATTGAACGCTACCAAGGCTTCGTTCTCGATATCACGGAGAAGAAGCGCTCCGAAGACGAGATGCGGCGGCGCAATCGCGAGTTGAACGCCCTCAACGCGATGGCAGTCATCGCGACCCAGTCGTTCGATCTGGATGAAATTCTAAACCTGACGCTGCGCCAGGTGATCTCGCTGTTTGGGGCGGAGACCGGCTCGGTCTATCTGGCCGCAGAACCTGAGGGCACTTACCGTCGGCGCGCCGGTTGGGGCCCGCGCAGCGAGGCGCGGGTGCGCATGGCGGAAGTCGTTTTTCCGGAAGGCTTGGGCGATCTCGTGATGCGCTCGCGAGCGGAAGTGGTGACCCAGGATTTTCTGCCGCACCTCCCGGCCGCAGTGGTGGAGTTTATATGCGCAGACCGCTTGCCCTACTGGATCTGGGTTGTGCTCTGGAGCAAGGACAAGCCCATCGGCATCATGGGGATTGCCAGCAAGGAAGACCGTCACTATTCGAGTAACGATGAGAATCTGCTGGTCGCCATCAGCCGGCAACTAGCGACTACGATCGAGAAGGTGCAGCTCTACGAGGAGACGTGCCGCGCCTACGAAGACTTGCGGCGGACACAGGAGCAACTGCTGCAAAGCGAGAAGATGTCGGCCGTCGGCCAATTGATTTCTGGTGTGGCGCACGAGTTGAATAATCCGCTGACTGCCATCCTCGGTTACGCCCAATTGTTGGAGGGTGCGGGCCTCGATCCGCGTTCAGCCGACTACGTGCGCAAGCTCTTCAAACAGGCCCAGCGGACTCACCGGGTGGTGCAGAATCTGCTTTCGTTTGCTCGCCAGCGCAAGCCACAGAAGCAGGAAGTGGACTTGCGCAAGGTCCTGGAAGAGTCACTCACGCTGCGCGAATACGATTTGAAGGTCAACAACGTCTCGCTGGAACGCGAAATCCCCGACGATTTACCCTCGGTGGTCGCCGATCCGCATCAGTTGGAGCAGGTCTTCCTGAACGTGATCAACAACGCGCTCGACGCGATGGTGGAGGGCAGCGGCAGCGGTGTATTGAAAGTGCGTGTCTTCAAGAAGGACGCGTACGTGTGCGTCGAGTTCGACGACAGTGGTCCGGGAATCAAGGATCCAAGCCGGATTTTCGATCCCTTCTACACCACCAAGTCGGTGGGCAAGGGAACCGGCCTTGGGCTAAGCATCTGCTACGGGATCGTCAAGGAACATGGCGGGGAAATCGTGGCGCGCAACCGCGACGAGGGCGGAGCGACGATTGCAGTCCGCTTACTTGCAAGCGAGAAACCCCCGCTACCGGAGACGGTGGCGCCCACCCGGCGAGAGTCGTTGCTGGCGGGACGAGTCCTGCTCGTCGAAGACGAAGAAGCGGTGCTGGAATTTGAACGCGATGTGCTGGTCGGTGCGGGAGCGGAAGTCACGACCTCGATGAGCGTGGAGGATACGCAGGAGAAGCTGCGAAATGGTTCTTTCGACGTGATCGTGATGAATGGTCGCATGCCGGGCGGGTGCACCGCGCGGGAAATGTATGAGTGGATCGCGCAAAACCGCCCGGGCCTGGAGAAAGGGCTGCTGCTGACGTTCTCCACTGTGACTGATGCGGAGACTCGAAGTTTCCTCCACGAGCACGGCGTGCCTTCGCTGGCCAAGCCGTTTGAAGTGGCCGACCTGATCTCACAGGTCCGTGTCCTGGCTCAGCGGGAAGGGAACCCGGCAATGAAGACGAATGGCAAGAACGAAGAAAAAGCCTCTATGGCGAGCGCGGGAAGCTAGCCGCAGCCGAGCGACTGCAGTTATCCCTTCTACAGTTGTCGCTTCAAGCCTCGCATCATTTCTGTGATCAATTTTTCGTTGCGCCGATACCAGCGCCAGTGTCCTTCTCTTTTGGCCTCCACCACGCCGGCCTTCTCCAGGATTTGCATGTGATGCGAAACCGTAGGCTGCGCCAGCTTCACCCGCTGCTCGATATCGAAGGCGCAGAGCCCGGATTCCTTGTCCAGCGAGCATCCGCCTTTTTCTTTGAGTGCGCTCAGAATTCGGCGGCGAGTGGGATCGGCAATGGCGTGCAGAAAGCGATCAAGATTGGGAGCGGCGTCAGCCATGATGAATTGGTAATCGTGCAATTTGTAATTTGTTAATTTGAACCCCATCGATTTTGATTTTTCAATTACCAAATGATCAGGTTACAAAATCACCAATTCTTCTCTACTTTTTCACAATCGGATTGTACCCATCGCCGATGAGACGGGCGCGCATGGCCTCGGCGTCCTTCAGTTCGGTATAGGGTCCAACCTGAACGTGATAGAACTTGTCGGCGGGAGGATTGTTAGCGCTGAACGCGGGATACTGCTTCTTCTTCAGCGCCTCGACTAACGATTCGGCGTCTTCCTGCCGGCTGACCGCCGCAACCTGCACATAATAGCCGGTGCTTGCGGGTGCGGCAGTTGTGGCGTCAAGAGCGGCTTTTGACGGCGCTTCTGCGCTTGGGGTTGTGGTCGCGGTGGTTGAGGTCGGCGTGGTTGCGGCGACCGCTGGCGTCCTCGAATCCTGAGGCGCGAGCGCGGCGTTGGCATTCTTCTCGCCGACGGCCTTGTAAAAACTAAAATCGCCAGACTGCGGCGTGGGCTGGGGAGCGTCGTTCTTTGCGGCCGACGGCCGAACGATGGTTGCCGGAGTTCCAACGTGAGCCATCCCCAAGCCGCCGGCGCCCGCCATGGTAGTTCTTCGGCCGAGCGAGAAGCCGATCGAAAAGAAGAAAGCGCAGACCAGAACAAAAGTGAAAAAAATGGCCAGCATCCGGCCGGTGCCGAGCGTGATTTCCGTATCCTGCTGCGCCGTGGACATAAAAAAGTAAAGTAGTGTCGACCTCTAGCTTCCTGCCGGCTTGGCGGGTGTCGGCGAGCCCCCAAGCAACTTCTGCATGCCGGAGAAGAAATCGATCGGCACGGGAAACACGACGGTCGTGTTTTTCTCGACACCGATTTCCGTCAGCGTCTGCAAATACCGCAACTGGATGCTGGCCGGTTCGGATGACAAAAGATGCGCGGCATCCACCAGGCGCTGCGCCGCGGAGAACTCGCCTTCGGCATGAATAATCTTCGAGCGCTTTTCGCGTTCCGCCTCAGCCTGCTTGGCCATCGCCCGCAACATGGACTCAGGCATATCGACCTGCTTGACTTCCACGTTGGCGACCTTCACGCCCCAGGGCGCAGTGTGCGTATCGAGGATGCTCTGCAACCGCAGATTAATTTTGTCGCGATGAGCCAGCAATTCGTCAAGTTCCTGTTCGCCGAGAACCGAGCGCAAAGTGGTCTGCGCAAACTGCGAAGTCTGGTAGGCGTAATTCGAGACTTCCACCACAGCCTTATTGGGATCGATTACGCGGAGAAAAATAACCGCATTCACTTTCAATGTGACGTTGTCGCGGGTGATGATGTCTTGCGGTGGAACCTCGAGCGCTTCCTGCCGAAGCGAAATGCGCACCATGCGATCGATCGGGCTGAAAACCAGAATTACGCCCGGACCCTTGGCCGTGCCCATCAGGCGGCCGAGGCGGAAGATCACGCCGCGCTCATATTCGGCCAGGATCTTGATGGAACTCAGCAGATAAATGACGAAGATGACGATGGCAACCGTGACCACCGGAAACCCCAGCTCCATATACGCCTCCAGGCAACTTGCTAACCGTGATTCACCATGTTCGGTGAAAGTTCAGTGTATGAGCGGATTGTAGCGCAAGCGAGCGGTTATCGGCGGTGATGAGATGCCGGCGCAGTTGTTGAGGATGATGCGGGCGAGCGGAACCCACCCTTTTCCGAAGTGCGCGATCAAGCTTCGAGAACCAGGAAAATTTGCTTCGTAGCCTTCAACCAATTTGAGAGTAGGATTAGTCCGCCTTTTCAAGGAGGCCTCTATGGCACAGAAAACTCCGGTCGACATCGTACGTCAGGCTTCGACGTTATCAATCGTGTGGGGCGTTTTGCTGATCGTCTTCGGCATGGTGGCGATTGGTTCGCCATTTCTTGCCGCCGTGGCGGTCAATGAGGTCATTGCCTGGCTCATCGTCTTAGCAGGCGTGGTCCACATTATGCTCGCCTTTCGCGCTCATGGAGCTGGCAGCATGATCTGGAAGCTTCTGGTTGGGCTCGCATATGTCTTCTTCGGTGCGTACCTGATCATGCATCCCCTGCTGGGAGTCGCATCGCTTACGTTAGTCCTGGCATCGCTCTTCCTGATTGAGGGCGTCCTGGACATCATTCTGTTTTTCAAGATGCGCCCCGCGGGAGGAGCGAGCTGGGTGCTGATTGACGGGATCGTTACCCTCCTGTTGGGGCTGATGATCTACATGCAATGGCCGATGAGTTCCGCCTGGGCGATAGGCGTCCTGGTCGGCGTGAGCATGATCATCAGCGGTGTTACGCGCGTGATGCTGTCGTTGGCGGTGCGCAAGGTGACGACCGCGATGGCATAGTTGCCATTATTCGTCCTCTCGTGATCAGGCACGCAGCTGGCGATTGCCCGGTCGCGGCTGCTCACAGGCCTGAATCGTTCCGGGTGGCGTCTCTGTATTTACCTTTTGATTGTTTTGTGGACCAAATTCGAGGATGCGACCTGCATGGCGTAGAACAGGGCTGAAGCTTCTTTTGGCTCGATGCGGCGCAGCATCATCCCGCAAACTTCTGAGATTGCGGACTGGATGCAGGCGGCATCCGCTAGTTGAGGGAGGTAGACGTGAAAGGAGGGAATGGTTTCGGCGTTGTCGATGTTGATGGGCGATGGGTTCCATTTTGTCGTGGTAATGGCAAAACCTCTTGCCGTTTCGAGCGGGAGAGTTGCAGGGATCTCCATTGGCTTTTCGCTGTTCACAAGGCTTCGACTCCGCACAGGATGACAAGGGTGGAGGGATTTTCTTTGACGCTCGGTTTGGACAGCTGAGGGCGGCTGTCTCTACGCAGGCGCGGCTGTCGCTACCCGACGGGCGAGGGCGCCCCGTCCCCTCCACCAGCCTATTTACGCCATCACGGGTCTTGCCGCCGCTACGGGCTCGACTCGCAGCGTGAGTCCATCGACTTGGCGCACCACGATGCGTCCTCCGGCGGGGACGGGGACTGGGGAGACGGCGTCCCACAGCTCGCCGTGCACGAATACTTTTCCGGCAGGCGCCAGCGTGGTTTGCGCGATTCCGATTTCGCCGAGTAATCCTTGTTCGCCGGTGACAACTTTGTTGCGGCGGGCGCGCACGGCGATGCTCATCAGGAATGCGGTAATCATTCCGAGCGGGATGCTGACGGCGAGCGCGGTCGCCAGATGGACGCGCATTTCGGGGATGGGCGCGTCGACCAGGAACAGGCCACCGAGAGTTAGAAGCACGATCCCTCCGGTGGTAAGCACTCCGTGGCTGGCGAACTTGGCTTCCGCGGCGAACAGCGCGAAGGCTCCGATGATCATGGCGATCGCGGCGAAGCGCACGGGCAGCAGGTTTAACGCGAAGGCGGCGATAAGAATGAAGACCACGCCTACGGTTCCGGGGATGACCGCCCCGGGATGATTGAATTCCGCATACAGCGCGAGCGCTCCGATGGCCAGGAGGATGAAAGCTACGTTCGGATCCATGATGTAGGAGAGGATGCGCTGCTTGAGCGTCATACGGTAGTCGCGGAAAGGTTGGTCTCGATCCTTGAGGCTGAGAGTTACGGTCGCGCCATTGAAGCGCTTGAAGCTCTTGCCGTTCAGCTGGTGGAACAGATCCTGCTCGTTTGGGGCGATATACTCGATCAGTTTTTTGTCTAGCGCCTCCTGCTCGGTGAAGGACTTCGACTCGCGCACAGCGCTCTCCGCAAGTTCGACGTTACGGCCGCGCTTGGCAACGACGGAACGCATCAGGGCTGCGGCGTCGTTCTCCATTTTCTGCTTCATCACGTCGTCCATCTTGCCGCCGAGGATTACGGGATGGGCTGCGCCGGTGTTGGTGCCGGGCGCCATGGCTGCTACGTCGGCGGATTCCAGGATGAAGAAGCCGGCGGATGCGGCGCGGCTGCCGCTGGGCGTTACGTAGAGGATGACGGGGACGGGCGAGGCTATGATTTTTTCTATGATTTCCCGGGTTGAATCTACGAGTCCTCCGGGAGTGTTGATTTCGATCAGGACGGCCTGGTCGTGGTTGGCGGCTGCCAGGTCGAGCGCGCGGCCAATGTATTCGGCGGTGACGGGCTGGATCGCGTCGTTTACGGTGACCTTCAGGACGTCGGCGGAACAGACGGCGGCGAACAGGAAGAACACGGCTAAGCAGCAGGCCGCATGGCGCATCCGGAGTTGATGTGGCCACCGGCAGCGGCCGAGCTTGGCTCGGCTTAGACGGGCGGAGGCGCCCGTCCCCACACGGGCTCGGCGGCTAAGGCCGCCGCTGATTTTGTGATGATCACGGCGCGGCTGAAGCCGCACCCCTTCAAAACATATGAGACTCATGGCTGTGACAGCGGCTGCGCTTTCTCCGCGAGCTTGGCTGCTAGGGTGCGCTTCAGATCCTGGACCGCCGGATTGCCGGGTTCCAGTTGCAGCGCCCGATTAATGTTCTGGGCGGCCGCATGCATTCTATTTTCTCGCAAATCGAGGCGCGCAAGAATCAGATAAGCCTCGGTCGACTCGCGAATGCGGAGGGCGGCTTCGGCCTGGGCACGGGCTTCGCGGGCGTCGCCGCGAGCGTCGTAGTCGTCCGCGAGGGCTGTGAGCGGCGCGGTGCTCGAGGGATCGACTGCGGCGGCGTGCTGGAATTCGGCCTCGGCTTCGGTGGTGAATCCGTGGGCGAGAAGCTCTTTGCCGAGTTCGACGTGAAAGCGCGCGTGTGAGCGGGGATCGGAGCGGGCAAATTGCTGCTCGGCCCAGCTGCCCATTTGAGTTGTCATCTGGCGGAAGGCGTCCTCCTCGTAATTGCGCTTGATGCGCTCCGCCGGAGCCTTCGATGTCGCGCTGCTTGGAACTATGCTGCCGGCAGCAGGAGGCGTGAGGGAGTCGAGCATCATCTTAGCTTCGGCGTCGTTCGGGCGGCGATCGAGCGTCGCGCGCAGTTCGCGGGCCGCGCCGGCGCGATCGCCGGCTTGCGAAAGAGTCACTCCCATATTGAAGTGATAGTCAGGGTCGCTCGGATCGTTCTGAATCGCTTGCTGAAAATATTCAACCGCTTTTTTCTGACCGTGGCGCGACGCGACCACTCCGAGGTTGTTATATACCTCGGCCAGCGGCAATCGCGCGGCGACGAACTGAAAAGCGGTTTCCGATTTTGCGAAGTCCCCGTGAGCGTAAGTGGCGAGCCCGAGATAGAAATTTGCCTCGCGAGCGACCGCGCCCGACGTTAGACCTGACATTAACGAAGACTGCTGTACTTGGCCGAGGGCCGTGATCGCAGGTTCGTAAGCACGCTGAGCATAATAGGTCTTGCCCAGTTCCAGCCATGCCTGAGCGTAAGCCGGATTGACGCGGGTCGCTTCGCGATAGTACTTCACCTTTTCTTCGGCGCTAGTTGCCAGTGTGCCGCGTATGTAGTTTTCCAGGGCGTCCAGGCGCGCGGGAGCAACGCTGGTGATGTACTTGTCCTTGGGCACAGAGAAGTCAGTGCGGATCTGGCGAAGCAGATCCCAAGTCAGTGCGGATTGCAGCGTGCCGAGATCGGCCAGTGGCCCGGACTCGGTGACGGCGGGCGAGAGTTTCTCCGCGCGCATGTCGAGCAACTGGGCGATGGCAGTCAGGCGCGCGCCGTCATAGTTATAGGAGCCGAGGACGGCGTAATCGACATCCATTTGCTCGGCGAGGCGGTAGAGGGTGGCGCGCGCAGGATGAACGCCGGCCGGAACGCCTTGGCGATCGTAGGCGCGGAGTCGCTCGTCACGGCTGGCTACGTACAGAACGGGAGAATTGAGTTGCTCGTGGAAGGTTTCGGGGAAGGATTCGCCGAGCCATTCGAGGCCAGGGGTTGGAGAAGTATTCTCAAAGGGAATCACGACCATGGTGCGGCCGGCGTCAGTTCTGCCATCCGACGTTCGGTCCGAGGCGGGCGTGTCCTCGGCGCGAAGCGATGGGCAGAAAAGCAGCGAGACCAGAGAGACGAAGGCGAAGACAGAGGCGCGTTTCACGACAAGTTGATTATATCGGCTAGTGCAGCGGCGGCGTGACAGCGGCTGCTGCCCCGTCCGGGGTGCTGGTGGAGAGCGGAGTATCCGCCCCGGGGTGGACGGGCGAGACGCCCGTCGCTCCACTGTTCTCTAGGGGCTGGGTCCAGCCCGGCAGTTCGTCGCTGCCGGTGATGAGGCGGGCGCCGCGCTCGTAGGTGAGATATGACCAGGCCCACTGGATCATCACCATCAGTCGATTGCGGAATCCAATGAGGAAAAGAATGTGGATGAAGAGCCATGCCAGCCAGGCGAAATACCCGGACAAGTGGAACTTGCCGGACTTTCCGAATTGGGCGACGGCGGCGGCGCGGCCGATGGTGGCCAGGCTGCCTTTGTCGTGGTAGCGAAATCTGCGGCGCGGTTGATTTTCAAGGTCGCGGGCGATGGTGTCCGCGACCCAGTCTCCTTGCTGGATGGCGACCGCTGCGACTCCGGGGAGCATCTTGCCGTTTTCGTCTGCGAGTGCGGCGAGGTCGCCGATAACAAATACCTCGGAATGTCCGGGAATGCTGAGGTCGGGTTGGACGAGCACGCGACCGGCGCGGTCAATCGGAACAGCCAACTTTCGGCCGAGAGGCGAAGCGGCAACGCCTGCCGCCCATAAGATTACGGCGGCTGGAATCCTTTCGTCGCCAACCCAAACCGCGCCGGGCTCAATGCGGTTGACCATGTGGGACGTGCGAACCTCGACTCCGAGGCGTCGCAGCTGGTCTTCGGCCTCGCGGGAGAGTTCTTCGGAATAAGCGGCCAGAACCCGGGGGCCTCCCTCGATGAGCAGGATGCGGGTTTGCCGCGGGTCGATGTTGCGAAACTCGTGGTTCATCGCGTGATGCGCAATTTCAGCCAGAGTGCCGGCGAGTTCGACGCCGGTGGGGCCCGCTCCGATGACGGCAAATTGCAGCGGGGATCCGCTTTGGCCGCTGGCAGTCTTATTCAGATACTCGTTCCGATGATCGTTTTGACGCTCGGCCAGTTCGAAGGCCAACAGAACGCGCCGGCGGATTTCGAGTGCGTCTTCTATCGTCTTCAGACCGGGTGCCAGAGGCTCCCATTCCTGATGGCCGAAGTAGGCGTGGGTTGCCCCGGAGGCCACTACCAGAAAGTCGTAATCGAGTACTTGCTCCTTGGTGATGACTTTCTTTTGTTCCAGGTTGAAATCGACAACTTCTTCCAGCATCACTTCAACGTTGGAGTGGCTTCTCAGTATCCAACGGATCGGGGCCGCTATCTCACCGGGGGAGAGGCCGGCGGTCGCGACCTGGTAGAGCAGCGGTTGGAAGGTGTGGTGGTTTTTCCGGTCAACGACGGTGACTTGAACGGGAAGCCGGGCGATCCGGCGGGCGGCGGTCAGGCCCCCGAAACCGGCGCCTACGATCACCACCTTCGGCCTGGATGTGCTGTTCATTGACATTGGCATCTAATATAGAAGATTCACAAGATGGCGGTTCAGACGAAAACTTTTGATGGGTCGGCGGGTGCCCCGGTTCCGGTACCGGGTCTCCGGATGAAGCGGCTGGAGGTTCCATTTGCCACGCGGCGTTCCTTTATATGGTTCCAGCTGATTGTTGCCTACGTCGGCATGGAGTTCGCGTTGTGGTCTTCGCAGCTCGCATCTCGCAACAAGTGGGTCTTGATCGCAGCCATAACAATTCTTGTCTTCGTTTTGCTGGACCGGCCCTCGCTCAGGCGGATGGGCTTGGGCTTGCCAACCAGGTTTGGAGCCAGCATGGTGCTGGCCGTTAGTTTTGCGACGGCTATTTTTCTGGGGCTGGTGGTGCGCTGGGCTGGCGGGCAGATTCCGGCGAATCCGATGTGGCCGAGCCTTCACCTGGCGGGGCAGTATGTGGGTTGGGCGCTGATCCAGGAATTCATGTTGCAATCGTTTTTCTTTACGCGTTGCGAAGAATTGTTTGGGAGTTCGGCGGCGGTTTGGGTCGCGGCGACGCTGTTTGCAAGCGCTCACCTGCCCAGTCCCATCCTGACGGCCTTTACCTTGGCCGGAGGGCTGTTTTTCTGCGAGATGTTCCGGCGCTATCGCAGTATCTATCCCATTGGCATGGTCCACGGGCTTCTGGGGCTCACCATCGCCTTGACCATGCCAGACAGTCTGCTGCACCACATGCGAGTGGGGATTGGCTATTTGCGCTACTAAACGACATCGGGCGATCGGGCGATTGGGTCATCGGTGATCTGAAACCAAGAACAGCGGATGATGCAGGGATGGGGCTTTTTCAGATCATCCGACGACCCGAGTCCCTGAAACCTTATACACTTCTTCTTCGCACTTTGATGACTCCGGCGCAGCCCAGTTCGACAGCCCTGCGTTTTCTCTTGCTTTCCGTCCGGGATATTATTTTCATTTTTCTTTTCTGGTCCTTGCTGGCTGGTCCTTTATCGAATCGACCGCTGGCGGATCCGGATATCGGATGGCATATCCGAACCGGCGAGCTAATTCTGGCGACGCACTCGCTCCCCCGCACTGATCCGTTCTCTTCCCCCATGCAAGGTCAGCCCTGGTTTGCCTGGGAGTGGTTGTACGACATATTGCTCGGAATTCTGCACCGGGCTTGCGGACTGAACGGGGTGGTTTGGTTGTGCGCCTTCTTGGTGGCTGCGATTTTCGCGTTGCTGCTTTCGCAATTGCTGCAACGCGGGACCGGTCTGCTGCTGGCGATCGTGCTGATGCTGCTGGCGATGGCCGCTTCGACGATTCATCTGTATGCGCGCCCGCACATTGTGAGCTGGCTTTTTTCTCTGCTCTGGTTTGTTGCGCTGGAAAGATGGGAACGCTCGGAGCGCGGAAGGCCGCCGCGCTGGATGCTCTGGTTCTTTCCCGCCTCGATGTTGCTTTGGGTAAATCTGCACGGCGGATGGCTCTTTGGTACGGCGCTGCTCGGAATCTACACTCTTGCGGCATTCGTCGAGAGCGTTCGCGCTCAGAAAAGTGATGCGTTTGCCGCGATTCGTGCCGCGCATCGGGCTCGTGCCATGGCTGCTGCTTGGGCCGCCTCGATGATGGCGACGCTGGTGAATCCGTTTGGCTGGCGGCTGCACGCGCACATCTATCGCTATCTGAGCGATCGCTACCTGATGAACCGGATCGACGAGTTCCGCTCGCCGGATTTTCATGGCTGGGCGGAGCGCTGTTTTGCGATCATTCTCGTGCTGGTGCTGATCGCGTTTGCGAGCAGTCGTCGGCAGGTACGGCTCAGTCGCCTGCTCGTTGTGCTGCTGGCGGCGTATGCGGGATTTTATTCGTCGCGCAATCTTCCGGTTTCGTCGATGCTGCTGGTGCTGGTCGCTGGTCCGTTGCTGTGGGAGAACTTCGCTTCGCTGGCGAATAAGCCGGGCGCTTGGCAATGGGTGGGCAATGGCACGGCCCGAATTTCAGACTTCTCCGATCGCATGGGCGCGCAGGAAATGCAGCTTCGGGGACGCCTGTGGCCGGTTGTCTCGGTGGCGTTTGCATTCTCGATTTGCCTTCATGGTGGATGGCTCGGCTCGCGGCAGCTGATTCGCGCGCAATTCGACCCGCAGAGAGTGCCGGTTGCGGCGGTTACTTTTCTACAGAAAGAATTCCAGGGAAAGCAACCGAGTCCAGAGCCGGTTTTCTCGACCGATGCCTGGGGTGGCTATCTCATCTATCGAATGTATCCAGAGCGGAAAGTCGTGGTCGATGACCGTCACGATCTCTATGGTTCGGGCCGGATTCGTCAGTATCTAATCCTGACGCAGGCAGAGCCCGGATGGCAGAGATTGCTGGACGAATGGCAGATTCGGACGTTGCTCTTGCCCACTGACTCGACCTTGGCCAACCTGCTCCGCGAACTCCCGCGAGACTGGTGCGTGGCATACGAAGACAGTGTTGCGGTGGTGTTTGAGAAGCGGTAGATGTTGATGGCGCCGAAGCGCTCCGGAGGCTGAAGATAGCCTCACCACGGTTTCTCCTTGCAGTGCTTCTGCTTTGCTCCCGATTTTCTTGCCCGAAACGCAATTATTTGCACTTCAACACCGTTATTTTTATGCGCAGAGTGCCTCCGCATATTGGTCCGTGGAGTGGAGACAAAACACATCGGGGCGGGAGATGTTTCCCGCCCCGTTTGTACTTTCCTGGCCAGGACGACCGCGGCCCATGATTCGTGTGTTCTGATCCTGAACATTGATCGTTTTCGATCCAGCCCGGGCGGCGCGCGGTGTGTCGGTTCTCCCTCTTGCATGGGCCAATCCGGATCCCCCAGCACTCTCTGCAACCTCAGAGCTTGCGCGTCATCAGATGTAGTTGAGTTGGGCGTCCGCTGCCGTGGAAGTATGCTTCCTGTAAAGTGAGAACCTATGCGGAAGGCAAAAATGCGCCGCTGTACCGAGAGCTGTCCGGGGAGCTGTCGATGAAGTCACAGTGTTTGCCCTTCCAGCAGATTCCGCATACTGCTCGTCTCTTCCTTGATTACCTTTCCTATACTCCTTCCGTTCGCAGCTTTTATCCACGTTCGCCGATTTTTTCCGAATGGCTGAAGGACGAATCCCAGCGTGTCGTTTACGACGGCGCGCGTCGCGGCAAGGTTAGAGAAATTCTTGAGCGTCAGAATCGCGCGTGGGGCGCCTCCTCCAAGACTTTGGCCAATATTGAGCGCTTCCAACAAGGAGCGCTTGCGGCGGTTACAGGGCAGCAAGTCGGTCTCTTCGGCGGGCCGCTCTTTTCTATCTTCAAAGCGCTGACCGCGGTCAAGCTGGCGGAACAGGCGACGGCGGCCGGAGTGGACTGCGTCCCGGTGTTCTGGCTGGCTACCGAGGATCACGATTTGGCCGAGGTCAACCATGTTGCGCTCCTTTCCGAGCAGGGGCTGCCGGAACGCCTCGTAGTCGAGAGTCCGGCGTTGGATGGCGATGCGGTGGAAGACGCGCCCGTGGGGGCTGTCAAGTTCGGGCGGGAGATTGAGCCCGCGGTCGAGCATGCCGCCGCTCTCTTGGGAGATTCCGAGGTCGCGACGTGGCTGCGTCAGGCGTATCGTCCGGGAGAGAGTCTGGGCAGCGCGTTTGGCCTGTTGTTTGCGCGGCTGTTTGCGGATTGGGGCGTCATCCTGCTCGATCCAGCGGACAAAGATTTCCACGATCTCGCAAAACCTCTGTTCAGGGCGGCGATTGAACGGGCTTCCGAACTCGACGAGGCACTGCTGGCGCGGGGGAAGGCACTCGAAGCGGCGGGATATCACCAGCAAGTGAAAGTGACTTCGGCGACTGCACTGCTTTTTGAAGTGAAGAATGGCGCTCGCACCGTAGTACGGCGCAGGAGTAGTGACGCCAACGGCGGTGAGTTTGCAGTGGGTGAAGAGCGGAGCTCGTCTGACGAGCTGGTGGAACGAATCGAAGCAGCTCCGGAAACATTCAGTCCCAACGCGCTCTTTCGTCCCGTGGTGCAGGACTACCTGCTGCCAACACTTGTCTACACCGGCGGAGCGGCTGAAGTCGCGTACTTCGCGCAGGCCGGCGTCGTTTACGAGAAACTGCTGAGACGAGTGACGCCGATTTTGCCGCGCTTCTCGGCGACGTTGCTCGAAGCCAAGGCCGGGCGCATTTTGACGCGCTACCAACTGAGTCTGCCCGAAGTGTTCCAGGGCCCGGACAAAGTTCGCGAAGTAATTGCTGCTCGTTCGCTGCCTCCGGACTTGCAGGCCCGTTTCTCGGAGGCTTATGCGAGTGTTGAACAGTCGATGGCGGCGCTTCGCGAATCGATCGGCAAACTGGATTCAACCCTCATCGATACGGCCGAAAGTACCCGGACCAGCATGTCGCATCAAATCGATCGGCTGCGGGCGCGAGTGGCACGGGCGGAACAGCAGCGGAATGAAGTCATTACGCGGCATGCGGATGCATTGAGCTACGCACTATTTCCCAATAAAGTGCTTCAGGAGCGTGAGGTCGCGGGAGTGAGCTTTGTGGCGCGCTATGGGACGGAGTTGCTTGCTAATCTCTATCAGCACGTTCATCCTGACTGTCATGATCATCAGGTGATTGAGGTACAGTAGAGACGCCCGTCTTGTTTGGACGTGGCCCGAGACGCGGCAAGCCGCGTCTCTACGGGAGATTATTTCGATTCGCCAAATACCAAGTAACTCCCGAGGCCAATCATGACTGCGCCGGTCAGTGCGCGCTGACGCCGGCGGAAGCGAGCCGAACCGCGAATGCGCTGGCCGAGCGGTCCGGCTAGCAGGGTCACGACGAGATCGGCGGAAGTGTTAAGCGTCACCGAGAGTGTTCCCAACAAAACAAACTGGAGGAAGACGTGTCCGTGCCCGCGGTTCACGAACTGCGGAATGAAGGAAAGAAAAAACAGGGCCGTCTTCGGATTTAACACCTCGGTCGTGACACCTTGCCAGAAGGGATTTCTTCCACCCGGCAGATCGGCGAAAGAAATGCCGGCATCTTTTTTGGCGTCAAGAATCATGCGAATCCCGAGGAAGCAAAGATAGCCAGCGCCGAGATACTTGACCGTGGAGAAGGCCATGGCGGACTTGGCGAGAACAATGGAAATGCCAGCCGCAGCGGCGAACACATGCACCATGCCGCCGAGGAATGTACCGAGGGCGGAAAGCAGGCCTTCGCGGCGTCCGCCACCGAGGGCGCGGGCGAGAACGTAAAGCATTCCGGGCCCGGGAACGATGGCCAGCAGAATTGCGGCGCTCAGGAAAATAAGGAAGCGAGCGGAGTCGAACATGTTGTGCTGATTGTAGCCGCAGCCGCCCGGCGCGACTAGCTCGCGGGGGATTTTCCATCGCGCAGCACTGTCTGCAACTGTTCGAGGGATTCAACGCGCGGCACGCCCTTGTCTCGGTATGCGCCCGGTATGTCCATCAACACCGCTTGCATGCCTGCGCCGGTGGCGCCGAGGTAGTCCACGGAATAGACGTCGCCGACATAGAGGCTCTCTTCTGGTGCCGCGTTCATGCTCTTCAGCGCCTGGCGAAAGATTTCCGGGTGCGGCTTCTCGTATCCGACGAGTCCAGAATCAGCAATGGTGCGGAAGCAGCGGGCGATACCGCAGCGGCGCAACACGTCCTCGATTCTGCCGTCCGCATTGGAGATGACCGCGATCGGGTAGCGCTTGCCGATGTCACGCAGTTGCTCGGCTGTGCCGGGGAGAATCGTGTCCCAGTTGCCGGAGTTGCGGATGCTGGCGACGAGCTGATCGCGGATTGCGTTGTCGTGGAGCCCGATCTCGGAGAGTAACTGAGAGTAGAACAGCCACCAGAAACTGTGGTCGGTGCTGCCGTTCGTGGTCATCATCCCATCAAATTGATTCTTGGTTCGACATTCCAGATCGCGCAGAAGGTCGGCATCGGGCAGGATGCCGCGACTGGTGAGGGGCGCGTGTACGCGCTCGCGATTGGGGAACAGCAGCGTGTTGCCCACGTCGAAGAAGATGGCTTTGACTTTGGAGTTCATGAAGGAACGTCTAAGGTTGAAGCACCAGCCGGTCCGCGGTTTCACTTTCCACGGCCTTCCGGGAATAGAGTAGCGGAAAATAATGGCCCGCGTCCCACAGTTCCATCAGGTCGGAATAGTGCGGGCTGCCCGGCTGGCCGCTCTGGCCGGGTGTATTGACCGCGACCGATTGATCCCAGTCGCTCGTGTCGAGTATCTCGCGATAGCTCGCGCCCGAAACCTGTTCCCAGGAATCGCCATAAGTGCCCGTGGCATTCACCGTATATTCATCACCCGGACGCGACAGAGTACTGAGGTCGAGCAAGTCTTTCGCGCCGGGCTGTTGGTCGAGGGCGTGACGGAAGTGGACGGTGTGCAACTCGCCCCATGACCACTGCGAGGCGTCGGGACCCAAGAGCTTTTCGAGCTTTTTGCGCGCAGATCGCAGCGCATCCCTTAGAAGCTGGTCGCGGGCGGCGAGGGGGTTGTCGCCGGTGCCGAAGAGACCTTTGTCAGGATTCGTGAGAATACGCAGGACGGTGTTGGGCGGCAGATCGTCGTAACGCCCGGCTAGCTTCTGAAGGCGGTTGCCATCGTTTTTCGAAAAGCGTTCGCCGAGTGCGACCGAAATCTGTTGGAACCAGACTTCGTACAGAGCTGCGTCCGACGATTCGCGCTTGAGGTTCCCGTCCCAGCGCAGGAAGGCCGCTAGCGCAGGATCCTCTTTCAGCGGAGTGGAGCGTACGAGCTTCTGAAACTCCTGCGCGGGAAGCGAAGTAACGTCGTTTTGCAGGGACTCCATGTCGCGTACGGTCAGCCTGTGGTGGTCCTGCTTTGCGTTCTCGATCACGGAACGAATGCGGTTGACGCGATAAGGCGGAACCCATTCGAAGCCGACGTTGTAGGGATAGTGCGCCGGAATCATTTTGTGGTTAGCGGTGGCCACGAAGCCTTCCTTCGGATTGAAGAAGTGGGGCAGCTCCGATGTGGGGACAAAGCCTGCCCAGTTGTAATTGCTACTTCCGGGAACGGGTAAAAGACCAGTCCAATTCCGGAGGGGCGCCAGACCGGCGGAGTGCTCGCCGATGTTGCCGGCGTCGTCGGCGTACACAAGATTTTCCGAAGGAACCTTCCAGCGCGCTACTGCTGTTTCGAACTGGTTCCAATTCTCGGCGCGGTCGATTGCCAGAGACGCAAGGTAACCGGCCGTCCCAGGCTCAGTTCCGACCCATCGCAGCGCGAGCGCGCGTAAGCCGTGATCCTTATCGTCAACCCAGAGCACGGGACCGTGGCGCGTGAATTGCAAATCGACTTCTTTAGCCGGCGCGCCCTTGACCAGGAATCCCTCTCGCTGCACTTTCATCTTTTTCCATCCGTCTTCAGTCTTGTACTCCAGCGGATTCGCGGGATTTAGTTCTTCTACGTAGAGGTCCTGCTGGTCGAGTCCGAAGATGGTGAATCCCCAGGCGATGTGTTCGTTGTGGCCGAGGGCAACGCCGGGCAGTCCGGGTTCGCCCGCGCCGATGACGTTCCATCCGGGAGCGACTAGGTGAACCATGTAGCGCAGCGAAGGCAGGCCGATGACGCGGTGAGGATCATTGGCGAGTAGAGGCTTGCCGCTGGCGGTAAGCGCGCCGGAGATGGTCCAGTTGTTGCTGCCTTCGAGCGGATGCGCCGGAAACTCGATGCGCTGATCGCTGCCGACAAGATTCTTTAGCAACTCGGGATGGAGTCCGGTGAGATCGAGGTGGGGCGCGGGGTCTAAGGCGATCGCGGGATCGAAGTCGAGCAGCCTCGAAGCTTGCTCCCCGCCGAGCTCCGCTAGAGCTTGGGCGTGCTCGAGTTCGGTGATCGCATTGCCGGTCATCGAAAACGCGGCCATGCGGTTCAGACAGTCTTCTGGATGCCAGGTGTCTGGTGAGAATCCAGCGAGTTGAAATTCGATGGGCACGCCGGGGCCGCCGGGGGCCTTGAGGTTGGCGATATAGGAGTTGATGCCGTCGGTAAATGCGGTCAGGATTGCTTGCGTGTCGGGCGCATAGCTTTCGTATTCCGCCTGCATGTCGCCGCGATAGCGCAGAGCACGGGCGTTCACATCGCGGGGCAGCGCGGACGGGCCGAGAATTTCGGCGAGCCGTCCCTGTCCGGCGCGTTTCCAGAGTTCCATTTGGAAGAGGCGATCCTGGGCAGCGACCACGCCTTGGGCGAAGAACAGATCGTGCTGGTTCTGCGCGTAAATGTGGGCGACGCCCCAGCGATCGCGCAGAACGTCGACGGGGCGCTCCAGTCCCGGCATCCGCAGTTGGCCGGAGACTACGGCCAGGGCCCGATGGGCGGCACGGACGAGATCGGGTTTCGGGGCGGGCTGGGCGAAAGCTGCGATGGGAAATAAAAGGATCAGCAGGCGGACGGTTTTCATCCGAGAACTATTGTAATGCCTGTGTAATGCCTGCCCGACCGCCTGACAGCGGGGTGGCCGGGCGAGGACGCCCCCGGCTCCACGGGCGAGGCTGATGAATTAAACTGACAGATCGCCGCTGTATTAGGTGGAAGCAGCACTCAATGGCCCAACTGCGAGTTGTCGTCCTCTGGCACCAGCACCAGCCGTTCTACAAAGACCTGGTGACGGGGCTCTATCGCCTGCCCTGGACGCGCCTGCACGCTTTGAAAGATTACTACGGGATGGTGAAACTGCTGGACGAGTTTCCGCAGGTGCATCAGACGTTCAACCTGGTGCCCTCGCTGATTACGCAGATACAGGATTATGTTTCGGGCGGGGCGCAGGACCCTTTTCTGCAGGTTGCGAGCAAGCCCGCGAAAGACCTGACGCAGGAAGAGCGGCGGTTTGCGCTGCAATATTTGTTTCAGGCGAATCCGGTGAATGTAATCGGGCGCTATCCGCGGTACCGCGAGCTGTGGGAGAAATTTCGCGGGGCGGGAGATTCACCCGAGCGCGCGGAGAAATATTTTCAGCCTCAGGATTTTGCCGATTTGCAGGTGCTCTCGCAGATTGGGTGGTTCGATGAACATTTTCTGGCGGAGGCGGACGTTGCGGAACTGATCCGCAAGGGCCGCAACTATACGCTCGAAGACCAGCGGTTTGTGATTGCGCGAGAGCGTGAACTGCTTGGCAGGGTTCTGCCGGTGCATGCGGAGGCAGCAAAAAAGGGCCTGATCGAGATTTCAACTTCGCCGTTTTATCATCCCATTTTGCCGCTGGTGTGTGACACGCAGATCGGGGCGGTTTCCTCGCCGGGTCTGGCCTTGCCACAGAACCGCTATCGCCATCCTGAGGACGCGCGCGAGCAATTGCAGCGCGGACTGGATCTGCACGAGAGAGTGTTTGGGCTGCGGCCGCAGGGAGTGTGGCCGTCGGAGGGCAGCGTTTCCGAAGAGGCGTTGACGATTGCACACCAGCTTGGAGTGCAGTGGATGGCAACCGACGAAGGCGTGCTGGGACGGAGCCTGGGCATAAATTTCTCGCGCGAAGGTCATGGTCATTTGAGTTCGGATCTGGCGCAGCGGCTCTATACGATTTATCGCTACGACAATGGCGATACGCGAATGAATCTGCTTTTCCGCGACCATACCCTCTCCGACCTGATCGGATTTGTGTATTCGGGAATGCCGCCGCAAGACGCTGCCAATAACCTCATCCACAAGATTAAGGAATCGGCGCAGACCATTATTGTGAATGGGCAAGATGCTGTGGTTCCCATCATTCTGGACGGCGAAAATGCCTGGGAATATTACCCTCAGTCGGGGAGGGAATTCCTGCGGAGATTCTATGATGCGCTGCAGAGTGATCCGGGGATTGAGGCGGTGACGGTGACGGAGGCGATTGCGCGCCACAAGAACGTCAGTCATCTGAAATCGCTGGTGCCGGGGTCGTGGATCAGCGCGAACTTTAACGTTTGGATTGGAGCGCCGGAGGACAACAGGGCCTGGGACTACCTGTATCACGCGCGCAATTTCTATGCGCAGGCCGCACCGGGCGCAACCGAGAAACAACGCAAGCTGGCGTTTGAAGAGATCCTGATTGCCGAGGGCAGCGACTGGAACTGGTGGTACGGGCCGGAGCATCACTCGGCGAACGATCGCGACTTTGACGAACTCTACCGCAAACACCTGTCGAACGTTTACCAGGCGCTCGGCGGGACACCGCCGCATTATCTGGCGCAGCCGATCACCGGGGAAGTGGCGCGGCTTTCGTTCACGCCGCAGACCGCCTACATCCATCCCAGAGTTTCAGGCGACAGGGTGCGCTATTTCGAGTGGATGGGGGCGGCGTGTTACACGGCTGACCAACGCTCGGGTGCCATGCACGGCAAGCAGTTTCTGATGGACGAAGTGTTTGCCGGAATCGACGAGCAGTATGTGTACGGACGGCTGGATTTCGCCCGCAGAGTGCCCCAAGACGCATTCGAAGTGGTAGTGAATCTGGAGTCGTGGGCCAACCAAGCCGCCAAGCCCCGGCGCGAACTGCGGTTGGGTGCGGTGGTGGATGGGGGCCGCATACAGTCCTGGAGAGTGACGGACGGGAAAGACAAGCCGGTGGCCGATTCGACGGATGCGGATGATATGGCGCGAGTGGTGCTCGTCCGGAATTTTGAGTTTCGTCTGCCACTCGCGTGGCTGCTCGCGGCTCCGCTGGAGATTGACAAAGTGCGCGGAACGAAAAGCTCGGATCTCCTGACCACCCGGCTGCGCCTGCGCTTCAGTTTATGGCAGAACCATTTGCCGGTCGACGCCTTGCCGGTGGAGGGATGGATTGAACTGGAGTTGCTGGCGGAAGAGGATCTGCTGGGAGTGGGAGGGTGAAGCGGGGCTTCCGCCCCGCTTGGCCGGCTCAGAGCCCCGTCACCACACCGTCCATTTCTTAGCTACTGTCCGCCGCTCGCAACCGTCATCGTCATCGGTCGGTTCAATTCCATCACCAGCTCTGTGCCTGCGGGAAGCATCGCGGAACGATGTTTGCCGAGCCAGTGTGCGACGGTCACGGTGGCGCCTACGGCTCCGCCGATTAGGAAGCCTTTGCCGCCGCCCGCTAGTCCCCCGATCAGCATTCCGCCGCCAGTGCCCATGCCGATTTCGGTGAGATCTTTGCCGTCGTGGCCAGCGCCCTTGAACTGCCCTTCCGGGTTGACGTCGGTGCCGCGGCGAGCGTTGGTATCAACCAGCGAGGCGTTCAGCATGAACCTGTCCCCATTTGGAAGGACCAGGTTTTCGGGGAAGATGGCGATGGTGGGCTTGCCGGCAATGCGCCGCGGCTCGTTGGCTTTCGTGACGCGGCCCTCGACGGTGGCGCCGATGGGAATCACGGTTTTGCCGTCCACCACGACCGGGGCTGTGACTCTTGCCGAGAACGGATCTCCGGCTTTCGAACGGAAGGTGGCAAGCGTGGTTTCCAGTTTCATCTTGACGGCGGTGCCGGTGGGCAGGGCAGTTTGCGCCCCGGCGAAACTTGCGATCAGGATGAGCGATGTCAGCGAAAGTGTTTTTTTCATGTTGCTTATTACCTCCGAATTCAATTTCGAATTTCCTTCAAAGCTCTCAGAACTTCATCGAGCGGCGCGCGGTCGAGTTGGTTATCGCCGCGATAGATGTACCGCACTATGCCGCTCCGACCGATTACCAGAGTGGCCGGGTGCGCGATGTTGAGCGCGTCGGTGGCGAGTGCGTGATGGAGACCGTAGGCTTTGGTCACGGCCCGATCCTCATCGAGCAAAAAGACGCTGGCGATGGGATGCTTCTCCAGGAATTTTCCCGGTTTCCACACGCCATCCCTCTTTTCGGCGGCAAGGAAGGCCAACTGTGCTCCTGCTTCAACTTCTGGTCTCCGTGACTCGAACTGAGTCATGCGCTTCACGCAGTTTGGTCACCATGTGCCGCGCAGAAACTCGAGAATTAGCGGGCCTTTCTCGATCAGGCTACGGAGAGTGAATGTGCCCTCGCGATTGGCCGCTCCCAGGGAAAAGTCCGGGGCACGCGATCCGATTTCCAGAGTGTCGGTGCGGCTCTGCATGCTGAGTTCGACTGTAAGCGAGGCGGGTATCAGGAACAATAACGGATGGGGTACGGGGATGACTCGAGATTGCAGTTGATGTTGGGTGGCACAGCGGTTTGCCCGTGCGATCCAGGCGTTGAATTCCGACGGCTTTATAGTTTTGATGAAGAACACGGATTTCGAGGTCCAGCCTCCAAAGGGGCTTCTGATTTCGTAGAACTTACCGAATCGCTAAAGCGATGCCCTGATACGAAACGTGAGTTCTCAATCTGCTTGGCTTTTGGGTTCACAGTTCTTGATCGGGGAAGTCCGATATAATTTCGCTTCGCCCGCAGCAAGACGCGGCAAGCCGCGTCTCGACGGTGAAGTATGTTTCTAAATCCGACCTTTAAAGGACGCACTTATGCCTCTTAGCAGTATTGCCGATATCCGTGGACGCCAGGTGCTTGACTCGCGTGGCAATCCGACGGTCGAAGCTGAAGTTTTTTTGGATGGCGGCGCCAGTGGGCGGGCCATCGTGCCGAGTGGCGCGTCTACGGGTGAGCACGAGGCTGTCGAATTGCGTGATGGGGACAAGACACAATACCTCGGCAAGGGCGTTCTGCAGGCAGTTGCCATTGTTAACGGCGAGATTGCGGAAGCCCTCGCCGGAGTTGACGCAGCCGACCAGCGCACGCTCGACGCCAGGCTGATCGAGTTGGATGGCACGCCCAACAAGGGGCGGCTGGGAGCGAACGCGATTCTGGCTGTTTCGATGGCGGCGGCGCGGGCTTCCGCGAACGCTTGCGCCCTGCCCCTCTATCGGTACCTGGGCGGGGCGGCAGCGAGCCTGTTGCCGGTACCGATGATGAACATCCTCAACGGCGGTGCGCACGCCGATAACAACGTCGACTTCCAGGAGTTCATGGTGATGCCGGTGGGAGCGCCGTCGTTTTCCGAGGCGTTGCGCTGGGGCGTTGAAGTCTTTCATACACTGAAGGGCGTGCTGAAAAAGCGCGGCTACAATACGGCCGTCGGCGACGAAGGCGGATTTGCTCCGTCGGTGAAGTCGAATGTGGAGGGCATTGACGTCGTGCTGGAAGCGATTCAGCAGGCGGGCTACAAGCCAGGCGAGGAGATCGCGATTGCGCTCGATCCGGCGGCCAGCGAGTTCTATCAGGATGGAAAATACGTTTTCAAGAAATCCGATCAGTCGGCGAAGACTTCGGAAGACATGGTTCGCTACTGGGCGAAGTGGGTGAATGACTACCCCATCGTGTCCCTCGAAGACGGCCTTGCTGAAGACGACTGGGACGGCTGGGCGATGCTGACCAAAGAGCTGGGCGACAAGATCCAACTGGTGGGCGATGACTTGTTCGTGACGAATGTGGAGCGGCTGCAGGAGGGAATTGATAAGCATGTCGCCAATTCGATTCTGATCAAGGTCAACCAGATCGGGACGGTCAGCGAGACTCTGGACGCGATCGACTTGGCGCGCCGCAATGGATACACGTCGGTGATCTCGCATCGCTCTGGCGAAAGCGAAGACACGTTTATTGCCGATCTTGCGGTGGCGACTGGCGCGGGTCAGATCAAGACGGGGTCGGCTTCGCGGACCGATCGAATCGCGAAGTACAACCAACTGCTGCGGATTGAGGAAGAACTGGGAGGGGCGGGGCGGTTCTTGGGAGTGAAAGCGCTGAACTATAAGGGATGACTCGGATGCGACCTGCAGGAATTGCCATCATCGGCTTGATCCGTTTGATTATCGTTTTCGTGTCTGTCGCCTGGGTACAGCTGATCTTGCCAGCGCCGATTATCTGCCGATTGGTCATTAGGGGACGTCTCCGGGACCGTATCTTGTCAAAGAGCTAGCCAAGAACAGAATCCAGGTTCTGCCGATCACCTTGGACCACGTGCTCATCACTGAATCGCTGCCTCTCCATCATCGCGACCCATTCGACCGTTTGCTCATGGCGCAGAGTATCGAAGAGAAATGGCCGATCGTCACCGCCGATCCATGGTTCGCACGCTATACGGTCGACGTGATCTGGTAACTTGGGGAATTTGCGAGAAGCCGAGGGCTGGAATCGCGAAGCTAAAACCCCATCCTGTCGTCCGCCGAAGGCCCGTAAGTGGCGGGCACCGGCTCGTCATTCAATCGCAGATACACTCCGAGCTGCGCGCGGTGGTGCACCAGGTGATTGAGGAACATTTGCCGGTAGGCTAGAAAGCGCGTCCCGATGAAGATGGGCTTGTCGCCGAAACTCAGCTTCCACGGCTGCGTCCAGGCTTCATCCTTCGTGTTCTTGAGAGCGGTGCGAGCTTGGGCAGCGCCTTCATCGAAGGCCTTGATCAGTTGCGCCGCGGAATCAAACGGCACCGCCGGCATCTTGGTCTTCCCAAAATCAAGTTCGGGAGTGGTGAGGATGATCAGGCCGAAGCCGGCCAGTTGCGCTACGTGGGGCGCCAGTTTGCCGAGGGGCGTTGATTTGGAATGCGGTGCGTAGTCCTTCTTATCCATCGGAACTCGTTCAAGGGCTGTGCGCGTCTTTTTCATTTCCTCGTCGAATTCAGGCAGAAGAAGTTCACTGATAGGCATCGGTTTCTCCCGGAGATCGATTATAAAGCCTCCCTGGTTTGAAACCTCGTCATTTCTCCTATAGATTCTTCTTTCATCTATTTCCTCCGCGCGTCCATACCCCGGTGTGGAGCTAACAGCCAGGAGCTAATAGCGATCGTTTATGCCTCGTCCTAGACCTCTCGTTCTCATCATTCTCGACGGCTGGGGATACCGCGCCGAAACCAAGGCCAACGCCATCGCGCTCGCGCGCAAGCCGACCTATGACCGGCTGCTGCGCGAGTATCCCAACACTTTGATTCATACCAGCGGACCGTTCGTCGGGCTGCCCGAGGGGCAAATGGGGAACAGTGAAGTCGGCCATCTGAATATTGGCGCCGGGCGCATCGTGCATATGGAAGTCACGCGCATCGACCTGATGATTCAGAACGGCGAATTCTTCTCGCATCCCGTGTTGCTCGACGCAATGAAGAACGCCCGCTTGGGTGGGCGCAAGCTGCATCTGTTCGGGCTGGTGTCGGACGGCGGCGTGCACTCGCGGCAGGAGCATCTGTACGCGCTCCTGAAAATGGCCAAGCAGAACGGAGTGGATCGCGTCTTCGTGCACGCCTTCATGGATGGACGCGACACGTTGCCGACCAATGGCGCTGGCTATCTCGATCAGCTGCAGCAGAAGATGCGCGAATATAACTCGGGCGAGATCGCGAGCGTCAGCGGCCGCTACTATGCCATGGACCGCGACCGCCGCTGGGAGCGCATCGCCAAGGCGTATAACGCGATGGTCGAGGGGAAAGCCGAGGGCGGAACTTGCGTCGACGCCGTGCAGAGGATGAAAGAGTCCTACAACACAGGCGTGACGGACGAGTTCGTGGTGCCATTCGTTTGCATCGACAATCGCGGCGAGGCCTTCGCTAAGATCGGCGACGACGATTCGTGCATTTGCTTTAACTTTCGCGCCGATCGCGTGCGGCAGATCACGCGCGCTCTGTGCCGCAACAGCGGACTGAACCAGAAGGGTGGCAGCGATCTGCCGGGCGCGGCCGAGCTCGATGCAACCATAGCGCGCGAACCTGCGCCTAAAAATCTGACGTATGTTTGCATGACGCGGTACGACAAGAACTTCAACCTGCCGGTTGTGATTCCTCCGGAGTCGATGGCCAACATCCTGGCCAACGTTATGGGCGGGCTGAACATGCGTAACCTGCGCGTGGCCGAGACGGAGAAATATGCGCACGTGACCTACTTTTTTAATGGCGGTGTGGAGCAGCCTTTCCCGGGAGAAGATCGTGTGCTGGTCCAGTCTCCGAGGGTTGCGACTTACGACTTGAAGCCGGAGATGAGCGCTGCGGGAATTGCCGACGCGGTTGTGAAAGCAACGAACGACGGCAGCTTCGACGTGATCATCGTCAATTTTGCCAATGCGGATATGGTCGGGCACTCGGGCAAGATCGAGCCGACGGTGAAGGCGGTCGAGACCGTCGATGCCTGCCTGGGCGAGATCGAGAAAGCGGTGGGCGCTAAAGGCGGAGCCATGCTGATTACTGCCGACCACGGGAATGCTGAAATGATGATTGACCCCGTAACCGGCGGACCGCATACGGCGCATACGACGAATCCGGTGCCGTTTATCGTGATGGCGGAGGACGCAAAGCAATTTACGCTGAAGCCAAACGGCTCGCTGCGGGATATTTCTCCGACAATGCTTGGCATGTTGGGGATCGCCGAGCCGAAAGAAATGACGGGTACGGATCTACGGGCGAAGAAGAGCTAACCACAGAGGGGCACAGGGGAGCATAGAGAGAATCGCCGGCGACCTTTGCAAGAAGTCCAGCCTATTCGAGAGGCGCTCCTTCGCTCAGGCAGGTCGCGGCCTTCCCGTCAGCCGCGTAGCGGAGCACTGCGGACTCGTCGGAACAGAATGCACGCAGTTCCGAATCTGGCTCTTTCGGCGCCGCTGTGACCGAGAACTTGGTAGCAGGCGCCACGTCGCAGCCGCTGATCGAGAAAATGTATCCGCCGCGCTTGCCGCTCGCGAGTGCATCATCGATCAGCATCGCGTGCTCATGGGTGGGCTTGTCTGGAAGCTCGCTGCCTCCGAGTTCTGATAGGTTGCACGTGAATCCGCGCTCCGGGAAGGCACTGCTATAGGCGATTTCGGCGGTCAGGATGGTTCGAAGACTTGCGACAGCGGAACTTTCAGAGCCGGGATTCCGGGTCTTCTGCAGATCCTTCAGGAAGTCGGGATCCGAAAGCGGCACATGCATGGCCACCGTAACCTCAATTTCCATCTTGCGCTGTGCTTCTTTTTCGTCGATGGCGAGCAGTATGGATCCGGAATCAAAGGTCTCCAACTGCCCACTGCGGTTGACAATTCCGCTCCTGAAAGACGTTAGCTCCCGCAGAATCGGCGTCGGCGAAGTATCGCCTCCTTGCAGGAGAAACTTCCTGGCTGGTTCCGGCAGATGCTTCTCGAATGCTCCGGGAGATTTCGCCAGCAACATCTCAATCAGAGCTTGCCGAGCCGTTTGCGGCGGCGCCTGTGCCTGTGCACCCGCCACCGCCCAACCAGCAGCCGCCAGCAACAGCAATAGGTTGATTGGTCTCACTGATTCCTCCGCTCCTCCCCAAACATGACTTAGAATTCTTGCGAGCCTGATGGTGTAGACTCCGGCGCTGCGGCGGGGGTTCCCGTCCGCAAATGTGGAACGTTGGTGGCTATCTTTCTTGCGCGTTTCGGTTGCATCTATGAAGCTCCTGATTTTCGTTCATCATCCCTTCGATCAATGGAACGCGCCAGATTGGTTTCCGAAGCGGCTGTCTCAGGAGTTCCCGCAAGTCAACATCGTGCACCTCCCCGATTACAAGCGCGTGGATGAGGAAATCGGCGATGCTGAAATCGTCATTGCCTGGTCGATCCGCCCCGAGCAGATCGCTTCGGCAAAGAAACTGCAATGGATTCACTCTCCGGCGGCAGCGGTTCATCAGCTGATATTTCCGGAACTCGCGAACAGCCAGATTGTTCTCACCAATGCGCGCGAAGTACACGGGCCGGTGGTGGCGGAGCATGTCATCGCGCTCATCTTTTCGCTTGCCAAGAAAATCCCGGGCTCGGTGCGCTTGCAGGAGAAACACGTTTGGGGGCAGCAGATCCTGTGGGACGAACTCCCGCGGGTGCGTGAGGTCGCGGGCGCAACCGTCGGTCTCATTGGTCTCGGCAGCATCGGACGCGCGGTCGCGAAGAGTGCGAAGGCTCTGGGCATGCGGGTGATTGCGGTGCGCGAGCATCCGGAGAACGGAAGTGAAGACGCGGACGCCGTCTTCGGGCCGGCTCAAATCGAGGATGTTTTTCGGCAGGCGGATTACATTGTGCTGGCAGCGCCGGTTACAGATGGCACCAAGGCAATTGCGAACGCCGAACACTTGGCGCTCATGAAGTCCGACGCTTGCCTGATCAACGTCGGCCGCGGGCCGCTGCTGGATGAGGCCGCGCTCGCCGACGCGCTCCGAGAGAAGAGGATTGGGGGCGCGGCGCTCGATGTATTTCCGAAAGAACCGCTGGCTGCCGATTCTCCTCTGTGGGATGTTCCCCATCTGCTGATCACTCCGCACACCGCGGCACTGACCGACAAGTTATGGGAGCGGCATTTCGCGCTGTTCTCCGAAAATCTGCGGCGTCATCTCGCTGGGCAGCCTTTGCTGGCCGTGGTGGATAAGCGGAAGGGATACTGACCTTGGAACATTTACGGTCGCGAGCATGGCGGGCATCAGCATTCGATGTCCAGCAAAAAAACCTTGAACCACAGGGAGCACAGAGTGGCGCAGGGAAAACCTTACCATAAGAGTTCGTCGATCTCTGCTCTTCAAACATCTTTCCACTATCGCGTATCAATCCCGAAACCAATAATCGCATTTACTTCCACCGGCTCATCCCCTCGAAATGCCGGACGGAATTTCCAGCTGTGCAGAGCGACCAGGATCTTTGAAGTAGTTTCGGGGGCACCGGGCTCGAGTACTCTCAGGTCTTTGAGATCTCCTGAGCGGTCGAGGGTGCAGACGAATATCACGTGAGTGGGCAGCAGTCCATCGGGTAGATCTTTCCGCATGGCTTCGGGCTCGCTTAATTTTTCTGAAGAAGGATGCGTTGCCGATGCGGGGTCGGCGTACTGCATTACCGCCCTGCCGAGCGGGGTATCGATGTAGATGGAGTAATTGCGGTCGCCTTTCAGAACTCCGTAGTAGGCGAACACGCCCCCGGAGCGAGGCGTCGCTTCGATTGTAATTCCCGATCCCTTGTGGGCATTGGTGGAAGAACGGCCGGGACCGGTCGATGCGGCGTCGCCGCCGGGAGATCCGAAACTGGGCAGGGTTACGGTCGTCGTGCCGCCCTGCACGGATACGCCGGGCATGGCAGGTGTGCCGCTGGTGCCGGATCCTGCGCCTCCGGAGCCGGGATAGGGCGAAATTCCTCCGTGGGCATTTGGATCGGAGCCGCGACCTGCACCTTCTCTGCCTGCGCCTGAACCTTCTCCTTGCAACCCGCTGCCGGGGCCATTGCCTTTGCCAAGGCCCGCTCCGCCGCCGCTGCCACCGAGACCGCTTTTTGCCGTGCCGCTCGGTGACATGGCGATCGCGCCAGGGCCGGTGGAGTTTGGTATTCCAACTTTTGTTCCCGGTTGGCTGGAGATGACTACTCCGTTGCCGGCAGCGTTTCCTCCGGCATTACTCGGAGGAGCAACGGAAGAGCCCAAGTCGAGCGGGCCGCCGGCACCGATGCCTTTGTTGCCTCGTCCGCTGCCCGAGAGGGCCTTGCCGCCTCCGAGGCCGGGGGGAGGTGGCACCACGTCGGCGGAGCCGAGGAGCAAACCTGCGGATTGGCCGGAGCGGCCGGCGTTTCCTGTCGAACCGTTTCCCGGAGAGCCGGATCCGTCGATACTGGCCGGAGGCGGCACAACTTGTGTCGCGAGTGTGCCGACGCCGGATGCGTGTGATCGTGATCCACCGCCAGACGCGGTAGGTGGCGGAGGCACAGGCTTGGTGCGCAACTCGCCGGTGGCGGAACTTCCCCAGCTATTGAGATCGCGGCTGACTTGTGACGGCGGCGGCGCGACGATGGCGGGGGCTGGCAGCGTCAGCTTGGGTGTGGACGAGACATCACGTTGAGGCGCAGAAACCGGTGGCGCAACCACGTCTACGCTTTGCGTCAGCGGGACGCGGGAATCGGCCAAGTCGCGCTGCGTGTCGCGCGGTGCCGGTGCGATGACGGTCGGCGCAAGCGGGTTGGCGGTCCGCAATTTGTCTCGCGAGACATTTGGTGCGGGAGGAACAATGGCTGCGTTCATCGTCGCGCTGAGGGTTGGCGAGGTGCGCGTCGGAGCGCGGGGAACTTCAGGCGCGGGAGGGATGATGTTGGTCGCCAGAATGCTTGGGGCCTGCCGTGCCGGTGAAGTCACTTCTGGCGAAGGCGGCACTGCGCTCATCGTCATCGCTGGCAGCCTTGGTGCGACAAGAGAAGAACGCAAGCCTTCGGCGGGCGGCGGTCCGGGATTCGGTTTGAAGGCGAGCAGATTGGCGACCGCGGAATCGGAATGCGGCAGATTTATTTTGGGCGCGTCCACAACTTTTTCGCTGGGCTTGTCGCCGCGCGCGACTCTGATGGTCTGCGTGCGGTGATGGGCTTGCTGACCGCCGGCGCGTCCAGACTTGCCGGACTGCGCTCCGCCGCGGTCCTCGGTTTGCGGCAGTTCGTCGCCGGAATAATAGATGACGTCTTGTTGGGGGCGAGTTGAAGGAGTGGGGATCTCAAGACTCACAAAGTGTTCGGGGAGCACGATGAGCGCGATCAGCAGCAGGCACTCGAGCAGCCAGGAGACGAGCATGCCGCGATACGGGAACATGCCAATGGGCGCTTCTCCGGCCAAGCGCTTCGGAGGACGGGTGAGCGCTGGGCGTAAAGCGGTCTTGAACTCTTCCCATGGCGACGACCATACCACCAGCAGGTGCGGCGGCTCGGGCCACTGGGTGATCGTTTCCGGAATGGTTTCAACGTTGTTCATAAAGCGTGCTTCTTTGCCGATTCAGAACACATGCAGGGCTGGCGCATTTTTCGAATCACGGTGAGGTTTTACCGAGATTTCAACATCCTGATCGAGTGCCACGAGAAAGCGCAGCAGGCGCTCCACGGAAAACTGCCTGAATTCACCGCACAGCATCTTGGAGACATCGGGCTGGCGGATGCCGAACAGATCGGCCGCCTCGACCTGTTTTAGGCCGCGCTCTCTTATGAGCGCGTCGATTTTGAAAACCAGCTGCGCCTTAACGAAGTGCTCGTCCGCATTCGGCAGGCCGAGATCCTTGAACACGTTCCGGCCGCCGTTTTCGTATCCTTTTTTACTCATGGCTCTCTCTCTCCTTTGCAATCTGTTCAGCCTCACGCAGCCGTTCCTTCACCAGTTCCAGGTCCCGGCGCGCCGTCTCGCCTCCAGTCTTCGATTTCTTTTGGAAAGCGTGAAGGACCTACGCCGCTCCCGCATACCGCAAGGTGTACACGGCACGAAACGTATCGCCCGGAAAATCCTTTACCACGTCCACCACCCCTGCCCCGCCAAAGCCGCTCAGCGTCTTCGGATCTCGATGCTTGCCGCCGCGCTGCGCGATGCATAGGGCACAACCCATGGGATCTTTGACCGGCGCGGGACGGACGCAAGTCCCTGCTCGATCCGACCCAAACCACTGTTTTCCAAAGCAGGCATAGCTCCTCTCCATTTGGTGGTCTACTTTCGCCGCGCTTGCGGTTGCGCGCCCGACTTACCAAGCCCGGCTAGGCTGGAGAGAGAAACCGCGATCAGGTTCCAATATAGTGATATCACTATATTCTGTCAAGGGCTATGCAACCCCGGAAGATGGGCCGATCCGCTCGCCCGGCGTTCCTTAGCTGCGCTGGTTCAAGCGGCCTCGGTATGAATCGGCCGTTGTTCGAAAGAAATGTCCACCTGGTCGCCGACGACGGTCAGGGACTCGCGGATCGTGCCTGTAGGAAGCTCTAGGACAGAAGCGGCATGCACGCGAACGGCGGCCAGGCGCCACGGTTTGAGCTCCTCTTCAATGTGGATCACTATCCGTTCGCGGTCAAGATACACGGCGTCGATGGGGAAACGCATGGCGAAGGTATGGATGCCGTGGGATGGGTTAATCCACAGTCCCTGGCCGCGGAAGAAATGCGACGAACTGGTGGCCATGAGGCCGCGAAAGCGGGACCAGTGGGTGCGCGCGATCAGGAGGTCGGTCGCGAGATAGGTGGTTCGGGTGCGGTTAAAGGCGTATCCTTTGGGACCGCGCGGGGGCATCATGACTCCTGGGAAATTGTAATCGGTGATTTGTAATTTAGAGCATTTTTTGCGGTTGGTGTAATCGGGCCGGCTGAGATGCCGGCGCTACTCACGATCACCGTTTTCCGCCCACAGCCGGGGCGAATATGTGCAGCAACTGAATTACGGCTGGCCCTACGGTGACGAAAATCAGGGAGGGCATCACAAACAGGACTAGGGGAATAATCATTTTGACGGTCGTTTTGGCGGCCTGTTCTTCGGCGCGCTGGCGGCGCTCGGTGCGCAGGGAATCGGAATGCACGCGCAAGGCTTGGGCAACGCTGGTTCCGAAGCGGTCGGTCTGAATCAGGGTTGCTACCAGCGCGCGAATGTCATCGACGCCAGTGCGCTCGGCCAGGTTGCGGAGGGCCTCGACGCGAGGTTTTCCGGCGCGAGTTTCGAGGTCGAAGAGATGGAATTCTCCGCTCAGGTCGGGGTGGGCGTGGTTGAGGTCCTGGCCCACTCGCATCATGGCCTGATCGAGAGACAAGCCCGCTTCCACGCAGATGACGGTCAGATCCAGTGCGTCGGGAAGGCCGAGGCGAATCCGGCGCTGCCGCTCCTGCAGCTTTTTCTTCAACAAGAATCGCGGAAGGAAAAAGCCGAATGCGGTTAGACCTATAAGCAGAAGGGGCGAATCCAACCCGGTGAGCAGAAAAACGGAAAAGAAACCAAGAGCGGCGAACAGGACACGCAAACCACGATAGATGGTCACGTGCTGGGGGTCGCGATATCCCGCCTGGATCAACCAGGCCCGGGTTTGCGAAACATCGGTGGGCGAGACCGGCAGAGCGCGGCTAAACGGATCGAGGGCCTGCTGCATGCGTTCGCGGATGGCGGGCTTGGTCTGGGCTTTGGGGCGCTGCCATCCGATTTCGCGCAGGCGGGACCCGAGCACGGAGGAGGGCGCAACTGAAGCCGCTCCAAAGGCGAACACGATCACCACGATGGTGAGAAAAACGAAAATGGAGAGTGCCAGCGCAAGCGTCATGAATTAGACCTAAGTCTCAGTTCTCAGTAAAAGCCACAGCCTGCGGTTCGCCGGTGAACTGAGAACTGGGAACGGAGAACTCATATTTCAAACTCATATTTCAAACCTGGATCCTGATAATTCTGCGAATTACGAAGTAACCCATTGTCTGCAGAGTAATGCCTCCGACGATCAAAGCGTGTCCCAGCGGGTCGGTGAATAGCGGGCGAATGAAGCCGGGGTTGAGCATGAGCATGAGGACCACGATCGTGGGCGGCAGAGCCATTAGCAGGACCATGGTGAGGCGTCCCTGGGCGGTGTGGACGCGGACTTGGCGCAGGATTTTAAAGCGTTCGCGGATAACGTAGGAGAGGTTGTCGAGAATCTCGGCAAGGTTGCCGCCGGTTTCGCGCTGCAGCATCACCGCCGTCACGAAGAATTTGACGTCGACCAGAGGGATGCGGTCGGCGAGATTGAGCAGGGCGTCGCGTACCGGGAGCCCGAATTTCTGTTCTTCGTAGAGCTGGCGGAATTCTCCGGCAACGGGTTCGGAGACCTCGTTGGCAATCATTTCGAGGGCGGTGGTAAATGCGTGTCCGGCGCGAACGGCGCGGGCGAGCGTATCGATGGCCTCGGGAAATTTCTCCTCAAATTTCTGGAAGCGCCTGGTGCGCATATGCGAGGCGTATGCGTAGGGGATAAAAAACCCGAGCACCGCGCCGGCCCAGCCGAACAGCACGTTGCCGCCGGCGATGATAGCGATGGCCGCTAATACCAAGGCCGACGCCGCGCAAAGCAGCAGGAAGTTTCCGGCGCGAGCATCGATGTTTCCCTGCGCCAGCATTTTCTGCAGAAGAGAGACGCGCTCGGAGCGGCGCAGAAGGGTGTCGAAGGCGGGTATGCGGCTGAGCACTTCATCGCGGAGAAGAGCCATGTCCGGCGCGGTTTGTTCGCCCGGTTTCTGAACGGTGGAGAGGCGATCGCGGAGAACGCGGGCCTGGGCCTTGCGCTGATCATATAAGGACACTGCGGCGAAGACCCCCAGCGTGACCACCACAAACACCAGCAAGGCGATAGTGAATAGCATGCGCTAGACCTCCATCCGGGACTCGAAGAGCGCGGGGCTCAGGCGGCAACCGGCGGTGGCAAGGCGCTCGGCGAAATGCGGGGGGAGGCCAGTGGAATGGAAGACGCCGCGCACCTTGCCGCTTTCGTCAATTCCGGTGCGTTCAAAAACGAAAATGTCCTGCAGCGCAATCATGTCTCCTTCCATTCCAGTGACTTCGGAAATGGTGAGCACCTTGCGCGAACCGTCGGAGAGGCGCGCGACCTGGACTACGGCGTGAACGGCGTTCGCGATCTGATGGCGAATGGCGCGCTCGGGAATATTCAGGTTGGCCATGGACACCATATTTTCGATGCGAGCCAGGGCATCGCGCGGGGAATTGGCGTGAACGGTGGTGAGCGAACCCTCGTGACCAGTATTCATGGCCTGAAGCATGTCGAAGGCTTCTTCGCCGCGCACCTCGCCCACCACGATGCGATCGGGACGCATGCGCAGGCTGTTGATGACGAGTTGGCGCATGCGGACCGAGCCCTTGCCTTCGATGTTGGGAGGGCGGGTCTCCAGGCGCACGATGTGCTCCTGTTTGAGCTGCAATTCGGCCGCGTCTTCAATGGTGACGATGCGCTCCGAATTCGGGATGTAACCGGAAAGGACATTGAGAACCGTGGTTTTGCCGGCGCCCGTTCCTCCGGAAATGATGACGTTCAGGCGGCCCTTGACTACGGCGGATAGCAGTTCCAGCATGGGCTCGGTGAGGGTCTTGTTGTCGAGCATGTTGCGCGCGGTGATCGGATCGCGGCCAAAGCGGCGGATCGAGAGGCAGGCGCCGTCGAGTGCCAGGGGCGGAATGATGGCGTTGACACGAGAGCCATCCTGCAGGCGGGCATCGACCATCGGCGAAGACTCATCGACGCGCCGCCCGATGCGGGACACGATGCGGTCGATGATCTGCATCAGGTGCTGATTGTCCTTGAACGACAAGCCGGTGATTTCGAGCTTGCCGGCGCGTTCGACGTACACGCGATCGAAGCGATTGACGAGAATATCGGAAATGGTGGGATCTTTGAGCAGCGGCTCGAGCGGGCCCAGGCCGAAGATTTCGTCGAGGATCTCCCGCGACAACTTCTCGCGCTCGGCGAAACTGAGAGGAACCGCCTCGCTGTTCACCGAACTGCGGATGAGGACGAGAACTTCTTCGCGGGCTGAATCACCGGTAGTGCGGCCGAGTTTTTCGAGGTCGAGGCGATCGAGGATCTTGCGGTGCAGGTCCGCCTTGACCTGCTGGTACTCGCTCCGTTCGAAGGCTTGCAGGTTGGCCATAAAATTCAGGTGTCAGGTCTCAGGTCTTAGCCTTCTGGCTAACAGATAAGAGCTGAGACCTAGCTTACACCGTCTTGAACAAGGACCATGCAGTTCGTTTCACGTCCAAATCGTCCTTGGTCAGAAATTCAGCCAGCTCGGAAATGGAGCGGGCAATTTCGCTGTTCCCCTGCTGCATCACGGGAATGCCGCGATCGATCGCGGTCGAGACCGCGAAGTACTGATTGGGAATCCGCCACAGCACCGGCGCCCCGATGGCGGCCTCGGTCTCGGCTTCGTTGAACCCGGCCACCTTGCGATAACGGTTTAACACCAAGGCGAAACGGTCGCGTGAGCCGCTTTCGCCTAGGTACTGGGCCACTCTTCCGGCGCTCCACAGGGAAGCTACATCGGCGTGGGCGATGAGCAGAATTTTCTCCGACAGGTTGCTGACCAGACGAGTGGCGCTATCGAGCCGGGAGGAAGCGTCCACGACGATGTAGTGAAACAAGCCGACCATGGTGTCAAAGAGGCGGGCAAAGTCGGAAGCGGAGGGCTCGATCACCGTGGGAACGGCAGCGCCGGCCAGCACCTGCAAGCCGCGATCGTGACGGGCCATGAAGCTGTCGAGCAGGGAGGAGTCAAGGCGGTGCAGATTCGTGATGGCATCCGAGACGGTGAACGCTGGCTTGAGATTGAGATGCAAGGCGCAGTGACCGAGGGGCGCCAGGTCGATCAGGGCCGTGCTGTGGTGAATCGCCTGCAAGGCTAGAGCCAGATTAACCGCGACGGTGGTGGCGCCGCTGCCGCCTTTGGCGTTCACGATGGTGAACACTTTCGCCCTGGAATTTTCGCGCCCGGGCTTGCGGCGAGTCGCTGACAGGCGGACGAAGGCTTCCAACAGATCGGTCGTGGTGGTGGGGCGCTCAATGTATTCGCGCACGCCCGCCCGCATGGCGCTGACAATCAACTGAGGTTGAGTCATGGGGCCGACCGCGAACACGGCTGAATCGGGAAGTTCCTGGTGGAGCAACTCCACCGCCCTTAGCGCCGAGGTGATGCCATCGGCGGCGATATCCACCAGAATCACGTCGGGCGCAAAGGCTTGCGTTCTGCGGATCACGGGGTCGTTGGCGGCGAGAGGCATGGTCTCGACGCTGTACACGGTGCGTGCAACGCTGGTGCCATCGACCAGAACCTGAAGCACCGCGCGCTGATCATTGTCCGTGGCGAATACGGCTACTGACAATTCCGGCATGACTCGTTCCCCAAAATGATTGAATCATTAACTCCTTGAGACATTGAACCACTGAAAATCAATCTCTCAATGTTCTTTCTTGCCATCGAACTTGCCGTGATCCAGATACGGCTCAGGGTTCACCGGGCCTTTCGGCGTCTGGACAGTGGGTGCAACCCGGCGCACCGTGCACAGAACCATCAATTCCGAGTTGCTCTTTTGCGCGCTCTTGCTTTTGAAGAAATTGCCGAGGATCGGGATATCGCCCAGTCCCGGTACCTTGTTGCCAAGATTTGTGACCCGATTATCCATCAGGCCGGCGATGACGAAGCTCTGGCCATCTTGCAGTTCGAATTCAGTATCCGCCTTGCGCGTGCTGATGGCGGGTATGGTGGTTCCGGAAACCGTGACGGCATTCGCGAAGTCCAGCGTGCTCACCTCAGGAACCACGTGCAGGTGGATGCTGCCGTTCGGCTGAATCACGGGGGTGAACCTCAGCCGCACCCCAAACTCGCGAAACTGCACTGTGACGGTTGAGAGTCCGCCTGCGCCGGGCTGCACGACGGGAAAGGGAAATTCTCCTCCGGCCAGGAAGCTGGCTTCCTTGCCGTTGACTGCGACCAGATTGGGCTCGGCCAGGATCTGCAAGAGATTCTTTGACTGCAGGGCCTTGATCACTCCGCCCAGGTGGACCTGAGGGTTGAAGAAAAACAGGTTAAGTGCGTCCGAAATGGTGGTCGTGTTAGACGTTGCCGGATCACTGACGGGTCCGGGCTTGACTCCGCCGAATTGGCCGGTTTGTACTGTGGCAACGGTATTTCCAGCACCCGTGGAAAACATGTTGATGCCGAGTTGGGTCAGAGCCGTGCGATCCACCTCCGCAAACTTCACTTCCAGGAGCACTTCATCCGCTCCGACCGGTCCAAACGTCAGCACATTTACAACATTCTTCGAATACGCCGAGGCCAGCGAACCGGCATGTTTGGAGACGTCCTCGGTGGTTACATGACCGGAGAGAACAATCGCGGAACGGGAAGGCGTCACATTGATCTGCTCATCAGGGAAAAGGCGGTGCATTTCTTCAGAAGCCGCGGTGATATCGACATCGACTCGAAGATCGAAGCTGCGAGAGCGCTCCAGTTCGTCCCAGATTAGGAGTGAAACCTCGCCCGGAGCGAGTCCATTGACGAGGACTTGGGTCGGCGTGACGACCAGCGCATCCGCCACCGACGGGTCGGTTACCGAGACGCGCTTCAGCCGTTCGGTAGTGTTAATCAGGAGGGACTTGCCCACCATTACGCGCAGCGGAGCTGCACCCGCAGTAACGGTCTGGCCGGGAGCAGGCGCGGTCGTGGTGGAGGATTGCGCTGCGGGCGGATTGTCCTGGTTTTGAGCGGGTGCGTTCTGAGAGAAAGCCGAGCGCGCACCTGTCGTTGTCGCACCGAGGAGTAGCACGGCTGCGACGAGCGTAAGAACTCTCATGAATTCGGACCTCTGCGAGGATGTACGAGCAAATCCATCGAGGGCCGCTGACGCGTCGAGGGAAGGAGCGGACGCGAATCGTTGCGGTATCGACGGCTCACTTGTTGTCTTCAAACTTGGTCTCATCCCGTTTGCTGCCACGAATCATCTCTACCTGATAAGGCGCTGGAGGAGGCGCCGGAACTCTGGCTGCCACCCTGTGAGCTTTGGGTTTGGGCTCGGTTGCCACCGGGGTCTCGCCCGAGTACAGCGAACTTGTCCGGGTCGCGCCGATACCGCCCTTTCTCGTATCCAGCGGATTGCGCAAAGACAGTTGAATCCGTCCTTCCTGTGAAACCAGCGCCAGCTTTTGCGCATCGTCGGGAGAGACCGCGAGCGTAATCACGGGGGCGGTTTGCGCATCCGCGGAAGCGTTCCGGTCCAGGCTCTTGCCCACGGCGAGCACCAAGACGTTTTCAAGGACGGTGGTGGTTTGACGGTCATTGCCACCAGTAGCCAGCACATCTACGTGCGAGCCCGGTTGCACGAAGCCAGCGACCGAAACCACATCGTTGACGCGAACGGAAACTGCGCGCATACCCTGCGGGATCATGGAGGGCAGGCCGGCTCCAGCGTTCACCGCCGCCAGTTTGCTCGGCAGAATGAATTCACCTTTGCTTACCGGCAAAATTGCACCGCGGCCCAGAACCTGCGATGTTCCGGAGAAGGCCCCCGGTGGGACCGCCGATTGCGGTAGAGTGACCACGCGGACATCGTGAGCTTCCAACTTAGTCCCGACCTGAATATCATCGGCAGCCATCACGACCGGTACTCCTCGCTCATTGTTGGTCGAGCCGGCAAAGGTCCGCAGCCGGTTATAGACGGTATAGCTGACGAGCAGGCCGACAGCAAGCGCCAAGCCTCCAATCATCAACAGACGACTTCGGTTCATTCCTCTCCCTCTAGGGACAACTCCGGACTTATTCGTTGTCGCGGTTTACCAGTTTGGTGAAAAACTCTGGGTGCGCGCCGCAGCCTCACCTCAGCGGCTAAAGCCGGCGCTGAAAACGGGCCGCATATCGCAGCTGTGAACTGCACCGGGGCCCCCAGCACGCCGGGTTTTGGCGTGATGGGGTGGAGCCAGCGCCACCGAAAATTAAACTCAAGAACGAGTTTGTCAGCAAACTATCACACACTCTCGTATGTAACTTACTCCAAAGGTTGCGGCAGCCTATTGGCCGACCTGGCTGGCTACCGACGAGAACACGTTGTTCGCGTTGCCGCCGATCAGACGGACTGTGCCGATCACAATCACCAGTATCACGGCGAGCATCACCGCGTATTCCGCGATGTCCTGCCCTTCCTCATTGCGCCACAAGAGTTTAGCTAGATCTGTCATTCTAGACTCCTTCGAGCTCTACGGTGGAAGCTCCCGATCTGGACGAGCGTTGGAACCCAGTCTCTGTACGCGCCCTAGTTTCGCAGATTCGGGATGGCTCTGGGAAACATTTTTTCACTTTCTTGCCCGGCAGGCAAAGTTCTTCACCAACAGGGAGCACAGAGGACACTCGGAAACACAGAGAACCCGTTCATCGACTGCGGATAATCACCCCGTGACGGTGACGGGCGAGGACGCCCGTCGCTCCACCGGCGCGGGGTGCGTGCGGAGCAGGATGATCGCCTTAGAGTCGCTGTATGTAACATGCCAACTGGGGTCGAGAAGGAGGGCTTGAGCCAGCGCGCAGGAAGGGGGCACTAGTACCGCCTCAACTTTCCAGTGGTCAAGGATGTCTCGCCAGCCGGTCCGGAGCTGTATTGCGGTCTTAAACTGGCGCAGCAGGTCGTCGCCATAGAGGTCTGCGCGGCCGTCCACAAATACGCGATATTCGGGATAAAGTTTCCAGATCGCATAGCCTCCCCAGTCGTAGTAAACGAAAATTCTCCGGGGTTGGGCGCTGGCCTGTAAGAACGCGACAGCCTTTTGGGGATACAGGTCCACTTCGCGAGCATCCTGGCTGCGAGCGAGACTGAACCACTTCACCAACACAAACACTCCTATCAGAACGACAACAGCCATGTTGAAAAGCGGACGGAAGCGCGAGAGGTTTGGACGTGGTTGTGAAGCTGCCCGGGACGCTGAGGCGACCGGGAGAGCGGCGGCGATCACTGGCACCGCCACCAGAACGAAAATTGGTATGTGGCGGACGGCGTCCAAGGCCGCGAAAGAGGTAAGCAGCAGGGGAACGATGACACGTCCCTTGGGCCGCGAACGGGAACTGGCGAGTGCGGTCAGAAGCACCAGCCATACCAGTAAGAATGGACGATAGAGCCAGTCATGAAAATCCGGCGAGAACCACTCAACAATGAATGACCGCATTCCAGATGAGCGTAAAGTATCGAACGGATAACGATAGAGTTGCGCGCCGCTGGGGCTGAGGGGCACGAGCGCCAAACAAGCCAGCAGAAGCAGCAGCACCCGCACGACAACAGGGCGCGTCTGCTGCCAAGGTGTGTTGCCGGCGGCCGTCTCCATAATCAGGCCGAGACCATAGGCAAATAGAAGCGCGAGTCCGAGGGCGAATCCGGCGTGCAGATTCAGCCATAGAAGAAGCAGCGGTGGTATCCAGAACAGAAGTCTGGGCCGATTGTCTGTATTACTACTTTCGAGCAGCCATAGAAGCAGGCTGGCTAGGGTAAAGGTGAACATCTGCGGGCGCACGCCCCAGGAGGGAGCCGACGCCAGGGCACCGAAGGCGATGGCTGCCGCAACCCAGTGCTTCTCCGCCCCATAAAAAAGACAGCGCAGATAGAGCAGCATAAAGCCGGCGGTTGTGATGATCGCGGAGAACACAATCAGCCCAGCAGCGCCAGCGTGCTTCCAGAGTTCGTAAAACACGACTTCCGACAACCACTCATGCGACACCCAGGCGTGCCCGGCGCGAGTGAAGGAAAAAGGGTCGGAGTGGGGGACGTGACCGGTTTCCACGATCCACTGTCCGGTGCGCAGATGCCACCAGAGATCGGGATCGGTGGCCGGGCGTGCCGTCATGGCCAGCAAGCCGAATAAGAGGATCGCTGCGAACGCGATGTGCGGGGTGCGCAGCCTTTCGAGGATTCGCCGCATGGCCGGTCGCGATTATACAGGCTGCGGAAAAAGTATCTTGCGCGTTGTAGTCTAACCTCAAGCGGCTAAAACCGACTCTGAAAATGAGCCAGTTATCGCAGCGGGAACCGCTGCGCCACCTAAAATCAAATGCAACATCGACTTTTTCTGCAGGCTGTATAGAATGCATGCGCCACTTTCACGTCTGCTGCCTGGGGCGCATGACGAGAACAGGGTGCAGATAGAATGTACACTCCATCCGAACCATGTCTGAGACACCGAGACTGCGCTGCTGGCTAGTCGCCACAGCACTCCTTTGGATGGCGGTTGTCAACGGCGTCATTTTATGGAATACGCGAGTCGAGATCCGGCGCGGCTACGGCGATTTTGCGTCGTTCTACACCGCCGGCACTCTTGTTCGGAGGGGACTGGGCGCCGAGATCTACAATCCCGCCGCCCAGTGGAAAGTGCAGCAGGAATTTGCTCCCGAGGTACAGACGCGCCGTGGCCCTCTGTACTACATGCGGCCCCCCTTCGAAGCGCTATTGTTTTCGGTGTTCGCCACCTGGCCGTATGCCATTGCACTGCTGCTTTGGACGGGATTCAAACTTGCTCTCCTCTCAGCGATTCCGTTCGTCGTGGTCCCCGGCGGATTTTGGAAAGAACGCTTCCCACGCTGGGCGACGGTTGTTCTCGTCTTAGGTACATTTCCGGAGTTTATGGATCTCCTCATGGGTCAGGATGCAGCGCTGCTGGCCTTCCTGTTCGCGATTACTTTCTGGCAGCTTGCAACGGATAGGGATGGGGGCGCAGGCCTTACTCTCGGCCTGGCCCTGTTCAAATTCCAACTGGTGATACCTGTCGTCGTCATGCTGTGGATAGGCGGTCGCAAACGGATTTGGCCCGGCTTTGCAACGTCCGCCGTCGCCGTCATTGCCATTTCCGCGCTCATTGTTGGCTGGAAAGGCTTGTTAAGGTACCCCGGCTACTTGCTGGCTCTGAACCAGGCAGCGGGCGTCGGAATCGTGCCTGAGAGCCAGATCAATCTCCGTGGGCTGTTTACTTTGATCGTCGGGCGATTGTCCTCTCCCGATCGTATTTATTGGGTGCTGGCGCCCGTGGCGCTCGGAGCCATTGTGTACACGGGTTTGATTTGGCGAAAGGCGGGAGTTCGTTCATCCTCATTGGCGGAGGGTTTTGGGCTGGCGAGCATTGTCGCGCTCGTCACCAGCTATTACACCAATGATTATGATCTGCTCCTGCTGATCGTCCCCCTACTCGCCATGCGTGCCGGGCGCGATGACACTGCCAAGCCAGATCGGGTGACTCGATACCTGACTCGATACTTGGAAGCGACCGGAATGCTGCTGCTGCTTCTTACGCCCGCGTATTGGTTTGCGAGAGTAGAGCTTCAGGCCGAATGCCTAATGACGCTGCCATTGCTGGCCCTGGGTGTTGCCTTGGCGCGCAGGCTGAGACATGCGGGCGCGGGAGTGTCCGCAGAGCGAAGGGCGCCAGTAGTGGACGGGGCAAGATGACCACAGTTCCGGCTTCGCCCTTGTTCCGGTTTCGTTCGTGGCTGCTGCCCTTGCTCGCGATCCTCTGTGCCGCCGGCATGTGGACTTACGTCAACCGCGTGATGATTTCGCATCAGATCTCCGAGGCCGCTGCGCATGGCCGGCCGCGCGGCAATCTTTCCGATCTATATCCGCACTGGATAGGTGCGCGCGAGCTTCTGCTGCACGGACGCGATCCCTACAGTCCCGAAGTAACTCGCGAGATTCAACAAGGCTACTACGGCCGCCCCCTCGACCCGGTCCGTCCCGGAGATCCAAGGGACCAGCAAGGATTTGCTTACCCCGTCTATGTTGCGTTCTACCTTGCACCCACCATTCAGCTTCCGTTCGAGGTGGTGCGAAGAGGATTCTTCTGGGTCTTGCTCGGGCTGACTCTGGCCACGATTCCACTGTGGCTGCGCGTGCTGCATTGGTCGGTTCCGGTGTGGGCCCAGGTGAGCCTGATGGTACTTACCGTCGGCAGCCTGACCGTCGTACAGGGTCTCAAGCTCCAGCAAATGACGCTCTTAGTGGTTGCCCTGCTGGCGGTTGCGATGGCACTCTTCGCGTCGGATTGGCCCATCGCCGCCGGCATGGTGGTGGCTTTGACCACCATCAAACCGCAACTCGTCTGGCTGTTCTTGTTGTGCTTGATGATCTGGACCCTGGCCGACTGGCGGCGCCGCTACCGCTGGGCGGCATCATTCCTGTTGACCATGGCCATCCTGTCCGGCGCCTCGGCGTGGTATTTGCCGCACTGGATTTTTCGATTCGTGGAGGCAATGCGCCGATACCTTAACTACACAGATGCAGTCTCGATCCTGGATCTGACGGTTCCTGCCCCTTGGGGATGGATGTCGCGGGTGTTCGTCGTCGCGGCGACGCTGCATATCGCCTGGAAGAACCGCCGGTTTGCGGAAGACACCCCAGCGTTCGCTGCCACCGTTTCGCTGGCCTTGGCCGTGACCGTCATCGTCATTCCCAGCTACGCTCTCTATAACCAGGTTATGCTGCTGCCCGCATTGCTCATGCTGCTGCGCGACCGGCGAACGATCTGGAACCGGAATCGCGTGAGCCGGGTGCTCCTGAGCCTCGCTGTAATTCTTCTGTTGTGGCCTTGGCTTGCGAGCCTTGCGCTGGCATGCCTCTCGTTCGTTCTGCCGCTTGAACTTGTCGAACGAGCCTGGATGGTGCCCGGCTGGACGGTGCTCCAGATACCTTTGGTTGTGGCTGCCCTGATGCTCATCCATTATTATCAGGGGACTAATACTGCACCGGCGGGGCCCGTCACGTCGTAGAATGCAGTGGGGTCGGTGCCAGGTTGTGGCATGATGGCCGCCGAAGAGTTCAGAAGAGAGTTCAGGGACAAATGTCGGCTTCGTCGTCGCATTCAGGGATATCGAGCATCTTTCCCATCGTAATCTTCGTGCAGGGGAATGATCAGCAGACGCTATCGTTGAATCACACTCCTTACACCGTCGGCCGCAAGGTGGATCGCGACCTGGTGATCGCGGACCCGCGCGTGTCTCGCGAGCATGCTTCCATCGTTTCGGAAAACGGCGAGTTTTTTGTCGTAGACCTGGGCAGCAAACACGGTACCTTCGTCAATGGCGAGAAGGTGGACCGCCACAAGCTGCAACGCAACGACCGATTGGAATTTGGCGCGCGCGATGTTTCCTACTTGATCTTCCATCCGCTGCACACGACTTCGAACACGGCGCGCGAGTTTCTGAGCCAGATCTCGGGCATTCAGATCGCTCCGGAGGCCAGCGACCTCGAAAAACTCACGCTGTTCATGGAAGCCGCGCGCAAACTGAACACCATTGGCGTGCTCGATGAGATTCTGGTTACGCTGCTCGAGGCCACGCTGAAACTCACTCGGGCCGAACGTGCATACATCTTCCTTCACGACCTCGACGGGACGCTGACGCTGGCCGCCGGGCGTAACTCGAAGGGGGAGCCGCTGCTTGACGACAAGACAATTTCTCGGTCGGTGCTTGACGGCGCGTTGACCTCGAATTCCGAATACCTGGTCACGGACACCAGTCAGATGATCGATGTGAAGGAGCGGCAAAGTATCGTCGCCTTTGACCTGCGGACGGTGATCTGTATGCCGTTGCGCAAGCCGTTGGTACAAACCAGTCGTGCCGACCAGCCAGCCGGCGGCGAAGTGATGGGAGCGCTCTATGTCGATTCGCGTTTTGCCTCGCGCAATATAGGCGAAGTCGGCAGCGATATTCTGCGGGCGATCGCGACTGAAGCCGCCCAGCTGGTTGAGAACGCTCGTCTGGTACAGGCCGAAGAAGCCGGGCGCCGTTATCAGCAGGAACTATCGATCGCTGCGTCTATTCAGCAGCGTTTGTTGGCGGTGACTCTCCCCGAAGTTCCTTTTGCTCGGGTGAACGGACGCAACATGTCTTGTAAGGAAATCGGAGGCGATTTCTTCGAAGCCGTGAACACGCCCCAAGGCTTGGCCGTCGTTCTCGCCGACGTCAGCGGCAAGGGAGTCTCGGCGGCGCTGCTGGCCTCCATTCTCCAGGGGATGGTCTACTCCCAATTGATTTCGGGCATGCCACTGACGGAAATCGTCGACGCGGTGAATCGCTTCTTCACCTACAAACATATTGGTGAGAAATACGCAACCATGATCATTACGCGCCTGCGCAGCGACGGCGAACTGGAATACGTCAACTGTGGGCATGTTCCGCCGGTGTGGATCTGTGGCAACGAAGTGCTCCGGCCATCCCACGGCAACCTGCCCGTGGGGCTGCTGGCGGATGCGACTTACTCGAGCGACCGCTGCCAGATGCGGCCGGGGGATCGACTCATCCTGGTGACCGATGGCGTTACGGAAGCCGAGAACGCGCGCGGAGATATGTTTGACAGCGAACGCCTGGAAGTTGTGGCCGGGAAAAGCTCTTCGATGGAGGACGTTTTCGCCGCCGTCGCCGATTTTTGCGGTGGGACGCCGCTCAACGACGATTGCACTGTTGTCGAACTGGCTTTCACCGGCGGCGAAGGCTAAGGCTCGGGGGGACGGGCACTCCTCGACGGCCATTGGCATCCTTAAGGCTGCGCGTCCGGGTGAATCTCAACCGTAGACCACGTTTTATCCGCCGCATGACACAGCTTCTCCAGAGCGCAATCAGCACACTTCGGACTGCGTGCTACGCAAAGTTTCCGCCCGTGCCAGATCACTTCGTGAGAAAAGTCTGTCCACCGCTGGCGAGGGATGATCCGCATCAGATCTTCTTCAATTTTCCTCGCGTCCTGCTGTTTCGTCAGCTCCAGCCGGCGGGAAATTCGCGTCACGTGCGTGTCCACGACTACCCCTTCATTCTTCTTGAACCAGGTTCCAAGCACGACATTCGCGGTTTTGCGAGCCACTCCGGGGAGTCTCAGCAAGTCCTCCATCGTTTGCGGAACGTTCCCGTCAAAGTCTGCGACTACCTTCCGCGCCGCGCCCACCACCGACTTCGACTTGTTGCGGAAGAAGCCAGTTGAGTAGATGTCGGGCTGCAATTGTTCCGGCTCGAGCGCCGCGAAATCCTGGACCGTCGGATACTTCTGAAACAGCAACGGCGTGACCATGTTTACCCGCACATCAGTGGACTGGGCGGAAAGAATTGTCGCCACCAGCAATTCCCACGCGCTTCGGTGGGTGAGAGCGCAGGTTCCGTGGGGATAAAGTTGGTCAAGGGCCGCGATGATCTGGCGGACTCGCTCAGGGGCCAAGGGATCGTATCCGGGGGCAGATTTCTTTTTCGGGACGACCGGCTTCATGGCTTTACCGGTGTTCCGGGACGCTCGACCGGCGGTGGCGCGCGAGGCCGCAATCTTCCCTTTGCGCTTCAATGATGGCGATCCTTTCAATCGCACTCCCTTCGCCAGTTGGGCACCTTCCTGTCGTCCGCTGCGGCTGGGTTGACGCGGCATATTTCCGCGAGGCATCGGTTTCCTCCTGAGTCGTGGTTCATGGTAACAAAGCCGCTGGCTTGCGGCAGCCACCCATCACCTAAAGTAACTCCGCTGCGATTGACGGGCTGGCGGCGGGGTGAGTACTCTGAGAACTAAAGGATAAAACTTGTGGCCGTGAAAAGCATTAAACTCGGACAAGTCTGGCGTCAGGATGTAACCGGCCAGGATCACCTTGTCACCAAGGTATACAGCGAAGTTTTCACGCAATACGCGGTACTGCGGCCCGCCGAAGTCACCGCGCCCGACGCGCCCGTCGTGAAGGTGAAGGTCGCCAAATCGGCAGATGGCGTAACCTTGCCCGGCTTCAGCTTCACCCAGGAAGGGGCCTTCTGAAGGGCATCGGGTGATCGGGCCATCCGGCCATCGGGTGATTGAAACCCGGAGCCAGATGAGCCGATCCGCCGATGGTCATACCTTCCGATGGTCAGATCCGCCGATGGCCCGATCACGCGATTCCAATGACCGATGACCGATGACCGAGAAAATCCTTACCTTACTTTTCGTCTTCATTAATTCCATTGTGGCGGCGACCGGCTATGCCGGTATCACGCTGCTTATGGCGATTGAGTCCGCTTGCATTCCGCTGCCCTCCGAACTGATCATGCCTTTCGCGGGCTACCTTGTTTATGCCGGCAAGATGAAGCTGGTCTGGGCGGCAACGGCTGGCGCGATCGGATGCAATCTGGGCTCGCTTGTCGCCTATGAGATTGGCTTCTATGGCGGGCGCCCGCTGGTTGAACGTTACGGACGCTGGCTCCTGATGGGGCGCCGCGAACTGGACTGGGCTGACCGATTTTTTCAGCGCTGGGGAGACATGGCCGTGTTCATTGCGCGCTTGCTGCCGGTGATCCGCACGTTCATTGCGCTGCCCGCCGGAATTGCCCGGATGCCGCGCGGCAAATTTCATCTCTACACTTTCCTCGGATCGTGGCCCTGGTGTTTCGTGCTGGCATACTTTGGCATGAAACTTGGGGAAAACTGGCGCTCGCTTGGCAAGTACTTCCATCAGTTCGACGCGATCATCGGAGTCTTGCTACTCGTTGGGATCGCCTGGTTCCTCTGGTCGCACTGGCAAAACCGGCTCCGGCCTGAGGAAAATTAGTGTCCCGGTTGTTCGCTGTGGTTGAAAAGGATCTCTACCACCGGGGACGCAGCGGTACACCGGGATACTCAGGGGAAATCGGGAGCGTCTGAGGTTATCCTACCGTCGGCCGCGCTAACTGCGACGCCACGAGCTTCCATTCTCCATTTTGCTTTCGCAGCACATCCAGGTAAACATAGCGGACGCTGAATCTCTTTCCATTGGATTCCACTTCGTCGGATTCAGCGCCGTGCACGATCGCGGTGTCGCCGAAGACGCGAATCTGGCGTCCGGTGGAAACAATCGAAGGATAACGAATCGCGCCGCTGCGAAAACTTTCGAGCACATCCTGCTTCGTGAAAGCCTTGCCGGTCTCGTTGTACTGTACGTAGTCATCAGCAAAAATCTGCGCAAGCACGGCGAGATCCGCAGCCATCAGCGCCCGGTCTCCAGCTTCATGTAGCGCCAGAATCTGCTGCTCGTCATTATCGATCGACATCAAGTGCTCCTTGCCACCCGGCAGGCTTTCCCCATCTTCCACAAATGTGTAATCTCACGCTAGGACTTTAACGGCGGCATGGGACTTCTGAGCTACCTTCTATATCCGTGGGGCATCATCCTCCAGGGACTGGCGATCGTCCACTTCATCCGGCGGCGTCCGGATAACTACTGGATTTTCGTCATCCTGTTTCTCGGCCCGCTCGGCGCGATTATCTATCTTGCGGCTGAGGCGCTTCCCGACATTGGACTGCTGGGACAATCTTTTAAAGTCTTCCCGCGCCGCAAGCGCATTCGCGAACTGGAGGCTGCGATTCGCGACAATCCGTCAGCCGGAAACTATGAAGAACTCGGCGACCTTTACATGGACGACGGCAAGTTCGACTTGGCGCGAGCTGCGTTCGACAAAGCTATTGCTGCTCGCGCCGATACTCTGGATCCCTTTTACCGGCGCGGCGTTTGCGCTATCCAGTTAGGCGACGCTACAGCAGCATTACCCGACCTGGTGCGGACGGTCGCCAAAGAGCCCGACTACGATTTCCAGCGTGCCGCTGGCTTGCTGGCCCACGCCTACGCGCAGACTGGACAAAAAGAAAAAGCCGAGGCGCTTTTCCGGCAGGTAACTATCGCGTCAACGTTGTCAGAGACATACTTGAATTTTGCCGATCTGCTGGCTTCGGAGGGGCGCAATGCTGAAGCCCGCGAATGGGCGCAGAAGGTGCTCGATAAAAGACCAGCGATGCCCGGCTACCAGCGGCGGCGTGAGCGGCCGTGGTTCCGGCGTGCGAAGGAGGCGCTCAAAAGATCGCCAGCGTGAGGCGCGTGATGGATTCGTGGAAGGGGATTTCTTCGCAGCATTCGCACCAGCGGCGTCCTTCTTGTTATAGGGTACTGCCGTCGGGCCCTTTAAGATAGAACACTGCGTTAGAGAATGGAATGGTCGTTCTCATCCCGAGTCGCTGGACCAACTGCGCTAGTGTCGCCATTACGACAGCAATCCTCAATTGATGCACACGATGAGTGGCAACGTTTCGGTCAAAGCTGACAGCTGAGAGTCAAGAGCAAAAAGCAAAGAGCTAAGAGCCCGGCGCCGAGATGCTATTCTTCCACCGATGCGAATCGCCTACCTCGAATGCACGCGCTGTGGGGAGCATCTGCCCGCTGACCGCCCGCAGAATGTCTGCCCCAAAGACGGCGGCGTACTTTACGTCCGGTACGATCTCGCCAGTTTGAAAGGGAAGTTGCGGCCCGAAAATCTATCCGGCCGCGTAGCGAGCATGTGGCGTTACGCCGAGGTTCTCCCAGATGCCACGCTGGTCACGCTAGGTGAGGGATTCACGCCGCTGCTTCCCAGTCGCGAATCTGCCAACGTCTTTATCAAGGATGAAGGACTGAATCCTACCGGATCGTTCAAAGCGCGCGGCATGTCCGCAGCTGTGACGATGGCGAAACATTACGGCTTGAAGAAACTGGCTGCTCCTTCCGCTGGAAATGCCGGTGGCGCGCTGGCAGCTTATGCGGCGGCGGCGGGCATCGAAGCCCACATTTTTATGCCGAAAGATGTGCCGATTGCGAATCGCATGGAATGCGACTACTACGGTGCACACGTCACGCTAGTCGACGGCCTGATCAGCGACTGCGCCCGCATGGTTGCCGAACGCAAAAACAGGGAAGGATGGTTCGATGTCTCGACCCTCAAAGAGCCATTTCGCGTCGAAGGCAAGAAGACGATGGGCTATGAGGTTGCTGAGCAGATGAACTGGAAGCTGCCGCAAGGCATCATCTATCCGACCGGCGGAGGCGTGGGCATGATTGGAATGTGGAAAGCCTTCGATGAGATGGAGGAGTTGGGCTGGATCGGTGCGGAGCGCCCGAAAATGATTACTGTGCAGGCGGCTGGCTGCGCGCCGATCGTGAAGGCTTGGGAAGCAGGGAAGAGTGCATCTGAAATGTGGGTCGGCGCACAGACGTTTGCCGCGGGCCTGCGAGTGCCCAAAGCTCATGGCGACTACCTGATTCTCGACATCCTGAAAAAAAGCCAGGGCACCGCGGTTGCGGCGACGGACGAGGAAGTCCTTGCGGCCATGAGGCACTGGGCCAGCGTGGAAGGCGTGTTTGCCGCACCCGAAGGAGCCGCATCACTTGTTGCTTATCAGAAGCTGCGCGCCAGCGGTTTCTTCCGCGCCGAAGATAGGGTCGTGCTCTTTAACACGGGAACGGCTTACAAGTATCTCGATATGATCGAGGCGCAGGAAAAGAAGGCGCGACCAGAAGTAGCCACTGCACGAAGTATCGGAGGAATCATTGGCCCGTTCTAGCGCGCCGTTCCGTAGTTGCGTGTCGGGCTGACGCTGTGGATTGATCCTGCGAACTCTCGGGGAAACCACACGCGAGCAAGGCTTTACCACCGAGAGCACAGAGGGACACAGGGGAAGGCTGCCTTGATTTCCTCGGTGTTTCTCTGTGTCCTTTGTGGTGAAAAGGTTTGGACATTAACCCCCATGGACGCTACTTCTCAGCGCGACCATTTCCAGGCAGTGCGCGAAAGAATGGTCCGCACGCAACTCGCAGAGCGCGGCATTGGCGAGGTGCGCGTTCTTGATGCTATGAGCAGAGTGCCGCGGCACGAGTTTGTCCCCGAGACTCTGCGGCAGGAGGCTTATGAAGATCACCCGCTGCCGATCGGCGAAGGCCAAACCATCTCGCAGCCTTACATCGTGGCGGCGATGCTCGAGCATCTTGCTCTTCAAACGACCGACCGCGTGCTCGAGATCGGAACTGGTTCCGGCTACGTGACGGCTCTGCTTTCGCTGCTCTGTGCCGAAGTGTATTCGGTGGAGCGCCATGTGCAACTGGCGGCCCTGGCGGAAACTACGCTGCATCGTTTGGGATACCGCAACATGAAGATCAGAGTCGGCGATGGCAGCCGGGGTTGGCCGGAGTACGGTCCATTCGATGCCATTCTTGTTTCTGCCGCAACACCGGAAATGCCGCCAGCTCTGTTCGCTCAGTTGCGCGACGGTGGATGCATGGTGGTGCCGATTGGCCCGGCCTCTAGTCAGGAATTGCAGTTGATTCGCAAAATCGACGGAGAGCCCGCGGTAAGGGTTCTCGAAGGTTGCCGGTTTGTGCCGCTGGTGGAGGGAACTGCGTGACGACTTATCCGCCTTATACGATGGAGAGCCGGGCGTTCCCGCGCGGCCTTCGCAGGCATCGTTGTGGCCGGGCGAGGACGCCCGGCTCTCCACTAACATCCGCTGCTTTACAATTGAGTTGTGGGCCTCCTCCGAAATCTGAAGGTCACGCTGGAGATGATCAAGTGGGAGCACTCGATCTTCGCGCTCCCGTTTGCGCTCTGCGGAGCCATGCTGGCGGCCGGAGGTATGCCGGCGTGGCGACAACTGGCCTGGATCGTCGTTGCCATGGTCTCGGCGCGGTCCGCCGCCATGGCTTTCAATCGGCTGGCCGACGCCTCGATTGACGCAGCCAATCCACGCACCGCGACTCGCGCTCTGCCAGTCGGCCAGTTGACGCCGGCGTTCGTGAGCACTTTCGTTCTGGTGGCGTGCGTAATTTTTGTTCTCGCCGCTTCGCAGTTGAACCGCCTCACGCTGATGCTTTCGCCGGTGGCGCTGGCGGTGATCCTTCTATATTCCTACAGCAAGCGATTCACGCGCTGGTCGCATCTGTTTCTCGGATTTTCCCTCGGGATTGCTCCGGCCGCTGCCTGGATCGCGGTTCGTGGCTCGCTCGATCCGCGAATACTGCTGCTTACCGCAGCGGTAACTTTCTGGGTCGGCGGATTCGATGTGATCTACGCCTGTCAGGATCATGACTATGATCGCGGCCATGATTTGCACTCGCTGCCGCGTCATTTCGGAATCAGGAATGCGCTGGTCATCGCCCGTTTGTTTCACATCGCGATGCTCGGGCTGCTGGTCGCGTTGGTTGTTGTGTTTGGACTGGGCAAACTGGCTTTCGCGGGAGTGATTGCGGTGGCCGCGCTGCTGCTCTACGAGCACGCGTTGCTGCGACATGACGACCTGAGCAAGCTGAACGCTGCTTTCTTTACCATGAATGGGGTGATTTCGGTGGTGTTCTTTCTTTTTGTCGCCGCTGATCAGTTGATTAGGTTGTAGAGACGCGGCTTGCCGCGTCTCTACAGGGGAGCTGCACCAGCGAGGGTCACAGACCAGTGTGATCCCCCGCGAAGGCTGGGTTATTATTAAACAGATGCCGAACGCGCACCCATTCCAGACCGACGATCCGCGCCTCGTCCCGATCAAAGATAAAGTCCTCGCGGGTGAACGCCTGAACGAGGCCGATGCGCTTGTGCTCTATGGGACGGGGGACATTCTGGCCGTAGGTTGGCTCGCCAATTGGATTCGTGAACGGATGCATGGCGACAAGGCATACTTTAACGTCAACCGCCATATCAATCCGACGAATGTCTGCGTGGCCGCATGTCGGTTGTGCGCTTTTGGCCGCAAGAAAGACGCTCCGGGCGCTTACACCATGGCGCTTGAAGAAGCTTTCCAGACGGCCGCTTCCGGTTACACCGAGGCGGTCACGGAGTTTCACATCGTCGGGGGACTGCATCCCGATTTGCCGTTCCAATATTTTCTTGACCTTGTTTCCGGATTGAAGGAGCGTTTTCCGCAGGTCCACATGAAGGCCTTCACCATGGTGGAAGTCGCATATCTGGCGAAGCGGGCGAAGTTGACGATCCGCGAGACACTCGAAAAAATGAAAGAAGCGGGCGTCGACTCGCTGCCCGGCGGAGGCGCTGAAATTTTTGCCGACCGCGTGCGGCACATCATCTGCGATCACAAAATTGACGGCGATCAATGGCTCGATACCGCACGGCTCGCCCACCAGATCGGGCTGAAATCGAACGCCACCATGCTCTACGGCCACATCGAAAACGACGAAGACCGCGTCGACCACCTGCTCAAACTGCGTGCCTTGCAGGATGAGACCGGCGGCTTCCAGACGTTTATTCCACTCGCCTTTCATCCGGCGAACACTCCGCTGCAGCATCTTTTTACGACCACGGGCATGCTCGACATCAAGCAGATTGCCGTCAGCCGACTGGTGCTTGATAACTTCCCGCACGTGAAGTCTTACTGGCAGATGATGACTCCGAAGATCGCCCAGATTTCTCTCCGCTTCGGGGCCGACGATATTGACGGTACTGTCGTCGAGGAAAAGATTTACCACGACGCGGGAGCTACCACTCCCCAGGGGTTGCAGCGGCATGACCTGGTGCGCTTGATAAAAGAAGCCGGGCGCGAACCGATTGAGCGCGACACCCTCTACCGGCCGGTTACTCGCACGGAAACGTCGTTCACGGTGTCGGTGTAAGCTCCAAACCTTTGCCACAGGGGCACAGAGGTACACAGGGGTACATAGAGGACGACGGTTTCCCCCTGGATCTCAGTCGCTTCTTTGGTAAAGCTTTCGTTTGTGACGAGTGCGAAACTTCGGGCTCACCGGCACATCTAACCATCATGGCTAAAGAGCAAACGGCAGTTTTCGGCGGCGGATGCTTCTGGTGCATCGAAGCCGTATTTCAACGGCTCACCGGCGTAACCCATGTCGAATCCGGGTACATGGGCGGGCGCGCCGATCAGGCGACTTATCGCCAGGTGTGTAACGGGGACACCGGGCATGTCGAAGTCGTGCGCATCACCTTCGATCCCGACGAGATCAGCTATCACGATCTGCTGGACGTATTCTTCGCGGTGCATGATCCGACCACGCTAAATCAGCAGGGAAATGACGCTGGCGAGCAGTATCGTTCGGTCATCTTCTACGCAGATGAAGAGCAGCATCGGATTGCGGAGGATGTGATTGCGGAGATGACGGCGACGAAAGTATTTCCTGAACCGATTGTGACCGCAGTCGAGCCGGTCGAGGATTTCCACGCGGCCGAAGGCTACCATCAGAACTACTACAACGAAAATTCGCGGCAGCCTTATTGCATGTTCGTGATCTCGCCGAAGCTGGCGAAGTTGGAAAAGAAGTTTGCCGAAAAATTGAGAGCGTAAACCAATCTACGCGGCAGGATCCTGACCGGCCGCAGCGGGTTCGGGCCGTTCGTCGAACAGAAGGCGTCGCAGGGTGCGCAGGTCGTTGAGCAGGCGGCTGCTGCTCTGCAACTGCTGCTCCAGCTTGTCTAATTTGAATTGCACCAGGCGTAGAGCCTCCACCCGGCGTTGGGGCTGAGCCTTGGCGTCCGCACTGAGATCGGCTGCGATTTCGCTTTTGGCTTCGGCGATGGCCTCGACCAGGAGGCGCACATAATCATGGGCATTCTCGACAGTGTCAAACGGGGTTTGCAAGCGTGTGTTCAAGAGCGAGAGTGCCTCAAGTCTTTATTTTCCGTTGTCTGGCCTTGACAGGGCGCTGAATGATATCGCGTCCGCTTCTGGTGTAGTGACGCATTGCGCCTAGAGAGCCAGTTTGCCTTAGTCTGCCAACCGTAGCCGTAGGCTCTGAGTCAAGCGATGATAGCAGAATCAAGACGCCTGGTAACGGGCTTCTTCACCGGCCGTACAACTTGCCGGTTTCGGCTCATCGCGAGCTGCAAAAAGGATGGCGGAGAGGGTGGGATTCTCAAAGGACACTCTGGTAGATCGATTTCTAAATAACATTGCAGCACTACTGATTGTGGTGTAGGCATATCGACATCCCACCCGTCGGGGGGACTGTCGATGCCGTTTGTCAGTACTCGTGCCCAACTGAGCCTGACCGGAGACCGGCTCCGCCAGCTATCGCAATCCCGAACGGAGTCGGTGGCTCGGGTGCAACGAGCCCAGATTCTGCTCCGCTATGCCCAGGGTGAGACCGTGTCGAAGATCGCCGCCGGTCTGGACACCACTCGTCCCAAAGTCGAACGCTGCACTTCCAAAGCCCTGCAATTGGAGGTGGGGCGGCCTTGCAGGATTTGCCAGGTCAAGGGCGGCGGGCGCTGGACGCACGTTGCTGCAGGATTAACGTTCTTCCGAGCCCAATCTTCCAGGCAGCGCCGCAGTGATCGGGCGAGTGTAAAAATCGCCATTCAACCGCCCTAGCGGGTTGGTCAACCACGGTACTTCTATGCTCTTCAGTTCGATTTCACCTGCCAGTTGCCGGCGCTGGCATTCAAACGATCGCCAGTTCTTGGAGGAGTCGTCTCTTCCCGATTTGCTAGACGTGCCATCCTCACTTCTTTATGCGGAGCCCCTGCTGGAGGTCCTTTCGAAGGGATTCGGGACTGACATCTCAGAGTTGATGAAGGGGATTTAGGCGTACTTACGCCGTCGCCCGGCGCGGGGTCAGGGCATCAGTTGCATGAGATAGCTGTAAGAATCGCTTTCGCCGACTACCATCCAGCCGCCGAGTTTCCTCGCCATGCGAAAATAGCGAACAGGGCGACTGTCCGGCGGCGGGCCTCCGTCCACTGTGACTTCTGCTCGAACGAGGGTCACGGAGCCGTCCACCTTACCATGCCCCGCAATCGACGTGAACTCCAGGTCGCGCTGAACGAGCGGCTGCACAGGTTCGACGGGCGAGCCTGCGCGAGCCTCCGCCACGAGGCGTGCGACATCTTTCGGACCCCGCCCAGAGTACTCGTCGAGCAGCTCCGCGCGCACGGCATCTCGCATCGCATCGTCCACCGATTGGACGTGGAGGTACATCTCAACACCCCAAAAACCGAGCAGCATTGGGATGGCGACGAGAGCCTGCCAGCCTCGCAACTGGACATTGTATTCGGCCATCGTGGACCGTGTAGTAGGCGATGAACGCCTGCCTAGCCATTCTACTGTGGCCGAAACAGAGCTCCGGCAGTCGTGGCGCAGTCGAAAGGTCAACGACTAAAGGATTTGTTTCCATCCGTGAAATAATCTGCCGATTTGCTTTCCCATGTAGGTCAGGCCTGCCAAGCCGCAGATCGCAACCAGGAAGTCCGGCATCAGAGATGCAGACCAAACCCGAGTGCGCAGTATCTGGCCATTGCGCAAATGAACGGGAGCTGCCCTCGAAACAACGATCTGCGCTCGGCCATGCACCGTATTCGCCAGCCCATTCGTAAAGGGCCACATACGCGAATTGCCCGACACAGTTCATCCACATGATAGCGGTCCGCGCGGAACCTTACAGCCCCACGTTTATCCTCACCCTCGTCTTCGTCGGGCACTACGCATTGCTAGCTACGCTAGTGCGCACCGGGTGGTCCGCAGTTAATGTGGCGAGAGTCTTTCGGGTATATACTTTCCCGACGAAAGAGCGGCCCATGAGCGATAACGATCGAGATCGTGAATTGGGTATGGGACGCGAGATCACCCGTCGCGATTTCCTAAATGGAGTCAGCATCGCTGTCGGAACGTCGCTCGTTGCAGGGAACTCCACCTGGCTGGAAGCCTTCGGCGTGCCACAGTCCCCGTTCGCTCCAGAGTTCGCTCCAGAGAAGGACCCCAGTTATTATCCGCCTGCCAAGACCGGCCTTCGCGGCACTCACGATGGCGCATGGGAAGTCGCCCACGATCTGCGTGATGGCAACGACAAGGGTTGGGCCGAACCCGTGGACGACGGGAAGTCCAATGATTTGATCGTTGTGGGCGCCGGCATAAGCGGCTTAGCGTCGGCATACTTCTACCGCAAGTTTGCGGGACAGCAATCCGAGATCCTAATCCTCGACAACCATGATGATTTTGGCGGCCACGCCAAGAGAAATGAATTTCATGCGGGAGAACGACTGCTGCTCGGATACGGTGGGACCCAGTCCATCGAGGCACCAGGCAATTACAGCAAGGAAGCAATTGGACTCTTGAAAGAATTGGGAATCGACGTAAAGCGCTTCTTCAAGTACTACGACCAAGAATTGTTCGACTCCATGCATCTGACCGAAGCCGTGTTTTTCGATAAGGAAACATTTGGCTCCGACCGACTGGTGCACCAGAAAGGCCTCCACTATTTCGGCGTCGAGTTCGAATTGGAGAATGTCACCCAGATTCCGATCACAGAGACCGCCCGCAAGGACCTTCTCCGTCTGCAGCGTGCCAGCGTCGATTACCTGCCAGACCTCACTCCGCAACAGAAGAGATCGAAGCTGATCAAGACCAGCTACAAAGACTTCTTACTGCAATATGTTAAGGTTCACCCCGATGTGGTCAAAGTGTTTCAGAGTTCGACCCACGATATATACGCCGTCGGGATCGATGCTGTTTCAGCCTTTGAGTGCGCCAAAGAGGGATTTCCAGGCTTCAAGGGAATGAGCCTGCCCAAACGCCATGAGGAGAATGCCGAGAAGGACGAGCCTTATATCTTCCATTTTCCCGACGGCAACGCCTCCATCGCCAGAATGCTGGTGCGATCGCTGGTGCCCGGCGCTCTTTCCGGCCACACCATGGAGGACATCGTTACTGCCCGTGCGAACTATGGTCGTCTCGACGATGCCACCTCCCCGATTCGCATCCGCCTGAACAGCACCGCGGTGAAAGTCAGGCACGTCGGTGATCCCGCTACCGCGAAGGAAGTCGAAGTAACCTACGTTCGCGGTGGACAGGCCCACCGGGTCCGCGGTGCAAATTGCGTGCTGGCCTGTTACAACATGGTCATTCCCTATTTGTGTCCGGAGATGTCAGACAAGCAAAAAGAAGCCCTCGCATATTGTGTAAAGATACCGCTTGTCTACACCAACGTGCAGATTCGCAACTGGAAGGCGTTTCAGAAACTCGGCCTGAGCGCGGTCTATGCTCCGGGATCGTACTTCAGCAATGTTACGTTGGATTTCCCGGTCTCCATGGGTGGCTACCACTATCCCAGTTCGCCAGATGAATCTTGCCTGCTCCACCTTCTGCGTACTCCGTGCAAGCCAGGCGCGAATTGCAAGGATCAGTACCGGGCCGGACGGTGGGAACTAGTCAGCACGAAATTTGACACCTTCGAGCGTCACGTGCGAGATCAACTTGGCCGCGCGCTCTCCGCCGGTGGTTTCGATCCCGCTCGCGACATTCAGGCAATCACCGTCAACCGTTGGCCTCACGGATACGCATACGAATACAACGAATTGTTCGAGCCGCTAGACCGATCGCCATCCGAGCGTCCGTGTGTAATTGGCCGGCGACCGTTCGGGAGAATCAAGATCGCGAACTCAGACTCCGATGGCCATGCGTACACTAACACCGCCATCGACCAGGGCTATCGCGCAATACGGGAGATTGTGAGAGCGTGAGTCTCTGGTAGCGGAGACCACCGCATCACCAGCGGAGACCGCGGATCAATTGTTGCAAAAGTTGAGTGGCTGGTGAAAGAGGAACCAAAGCAGTAATTTCAGTGAATTTCAGCGTCTACGGCAAACGAAGATTCAATAACTTGCGAACGAATTTCGTTCGCGAAATCCCGCGAAAAGAGTTTCTCAACACCTACAGGCGTTTACACCAACTACCGGGTTGTTGGTAACATGGCGATGTTTACGCCAATTGACAAAGAACGGACGGTAGAACCGGATGACGTATGAAACAATTCTCGCCTTGGCTTCGGTGTCGCATGTTGAACAGAGGGGGGAGTCCCGAAGGAAATAGCGGCTAGAAAGCGAATTGCGCGCCGCGGAAGCGTGGCCGGAGAGTACAATTCGGAGCGTGGACTGCGCACACAATAACCAACGCCCTGACGTTACTCAGAAGGTCTGGATTTGCATGGATTGCGGCGCGGATACCAAACCCTTCGAAACGGAAGCGGCGGGCGAGAGCGAACATATATCTGAGGGCAGCGTTGACGGGAAACCCGACCAATAGCCGCTAGTGCCAATAATCCCTAACAATTTGTCAAGCCGGTCTTGAAGCCAGTTGATGGGAGCGGCTGTGGAGCCAGATGCCCGGGATGGGTCGGCGTGGGGATGATGGAGCAGTAGCTGTCGACAGAGAGGCAGTAAGTTGGCTCTCCGCCGATTGGCAAGGAAGCCGTAGAAACGAATGCGGGCGAATCCACGAGGCAGAACGTGGAGCAGGAAGAATCACAAAGTCAGCCGTGAGTTTTACAGATTACGGGACCACCGAGATAGGCGCAGCGACGCTTCCCAATCGATTGCCTAACGAGTCCCGGACTACAAAGCGGACCATGTACTCTCCGGGTGGAAGCTGGAGGCCGTTGCGGTATGTCATGCCATGGTGTTGGATCTGTTCCAAACCATCGGGGCTCAGGTGGGTGTCGATACGCTGAGAGAGTTCTGCGACCGCTTCTCCAACCGGGTTTCTTGCCACTGCAGCGATATCGACAACCATGTGATTCCGATCGGCTTCATCCACGGAAGTGAAGTTGGCTGGCATCACAAGGTCGAATTTCACTCGGGTTTTGCCAGCAGATTTGCCAGCGCTTGTGCCCGACCACCTGATCGAAACCGGCACGCCAACGAAATCAAGCGGAGAGCTTAGTGCTAAGTGCACGTCCTGTCGAGCGGAAGTTGTGGACGTGTCCTTTGGAAGAAAGAAACCGTTCCGATAGCGCGCGCGTGCACCTTTTTTGCTGATCGTCACCGACACCTGATGCCATCCTGCCTTGGTGCTGCTTCGACTCACGTAATAGCCGAGCATGTAGTAGCTGCTGTCATCCTGAGTCGCCTGACGAAAGGTCTGGACCAGATTGTTGCCTCCGAGAAAGGCTTTACCTCCGGTGTTTTCCGCAAATAGCTGGAGCGTGCTGCTCGTATCCCCCTCTTTCCATTGCGCTTGAGCGGCGGTGTCGAACTGAGGGTCCCCGATATCATAGGGATGCGTAAAGGTATTTTCATCCGCCGACGTTCTGGAAGTGGTTGATCGCAGATCGACAGAGTAGATAGCAATCTGAGCATCGTTCATCATTTTCCAGAGATTGTCATATTCCGATTGCATTTCATCTCGTTGGTGGGCGGGACAGGCCGGTTCGCACATAAGGGTGGAGGGCGGACTCAAAGAGAACGGGAAACCAGAGCTCGCCCAGATAAGCGATTTCCGTCCGGGTAAACCTCGGAAGGCTGTCGCGATTTGCTGCAACGCTTGGACTGTAACGGACGCAGTCTCTCTTCTCTCAATGGAGGCCAACTGGGCCTCGGCTTGCAATTGGCCCCTGATGAGCTTGGTGATCAGTGCGCCCAGCGCATCGCTCGGCGGGGGATGCCCTGGATCCACGGTCGATTCGTGGATCAGTGGTTGGGTATTGGACCCCATCTTGCGCAGCCCTTCCGCCAGACGCTTCGGGTCATCAGTGAAATCGTGAAGCAAAGTTAGGCCGCGACTGGTGAGCGCCAGCAGGCACATAGGCTCGCCAGATTCCGCGACTTCTGAAAGAAACTTGAGCAGTGCAATTCGGGCATTCGCCTGGTCGGGGAACGGAGTATTCATAAAGTCGAATACGATGATATTAAGACGGTGATAGTCACTCTCGCCTGGATCGAAGTTGCTGAAGGTTCCATGTTCACCTTCGGAACGACGCACCCGGGCGGAATTTGTCTTCACTTCCTCAAAAACGGCTATCGGTCGAGGCTTCCCGTCTTGCTTCAACGCAAACTCTTCTTTCGTGAGACCCGAAATGTGGGCCCCGGATTTATCGTTGACGACAGTGGGAATTAATACCAATTCAGTGGACGATGTGAATGTGGTCGCATTGGTTTGCGTGCTCTGAGTCTGGAGAGGTGACGAGAGGAGAAAAGCAATGCCACCCATTGCGAAATAGGCTTGTATGCGACACATGAGCCACTCTCGTCTGCAAAGTTTCGAACAGTATAGCGCGATTGATTGGTTCAAGGGTTAGTTTCCACATGGAGATCATCGCTCGGCCGAGCGGCTCGGTCACGAGTCTCTGGAAATGCGATAACTGTTGAAACCAGATGGGATGAGAATGCCGGTCTCCGGCGGGATGCGATAAGCTCCCAAGTTATCGACGCGCTCGAAGCGCAAGGAGATAAAGGAGACCGGCAATGAAGAAGATTAGCGCTGTCATGGCAAAGAAGGTCGAAAAAAGTCAGAAGCTCACGATCGGGCTGGATCTGGGAGATCGGTTCAGTCGGTACTGCGTTCTGAATGAAGCGAGAGAAGTAGTTCTGGAACAGAAGGTGGCGACCACGCCGAAGGCCATGAAGGAAGTCTTCGGCGGGATGCCGCGCAGCCGGATGGCGTTGGAGACTGGGACGCACTCCCCGCGGGTAAGCCGGACGCACTGCGAGAATGATCTGGGAACTCCGAAGCCTCGGCTACCGGTCCAAGCAATAGCCAATCCGGCCGCCCCCAAATGAACCGTATTTCGGAGGATGGCGCAACGGTGCAACGCAGGCTTCCCTCTGGTTCATCCCGACAAATCACACTATACGAGTTGCCGGTTAGGCTGAAACGTGAATATTCGTTCCGAATTGAGCTCTGGAAATTCTTCTATCCCCTAAAAGCGAAAGCGCCCCCAGACTCAATTGAGTCAAGGACGCTCGTTCGAACAGTTCATCCCCGAAGTCCGCTCGGCACACCTGCCTAAGTTCTGACCTGCCCCGTGGGAATGGCTCGGCTGGGCTACTAAGGGAATCAGGACGCGCAAGGCAACCGCAAACGGCCGGAAATCGTTCAGTTTGAAGTTAATGGTGGTGTGACGTGTCATCGGCAGCGGTGTTAGGCCGCGCCAGTTGGTCTTCCAGAAGGCAAAGAATTCCTTCAAAGAGCGCCCCCAGCTTGTCTTGGTCCTGTTCATTGGAGGCCAGTTCGCAGAGTCCCATCCACTGCTCTTGATTTGTCAGATTGGCCAGATTTCCTGTGATATTTGCAAGTTGTTAGTTTCCTTGATGATGTCTTCCGTCTGCACTTTCCGCTTGAAGCGACGGAGGGCGTTCTCCAATGATTTGCCTTCTTGCGGTCGAACTTCTGCCAAACTCATCACCCGCAGCCAACAATACATCGGACATATCGGAACTTAACTTCCTCTGGGCCACTCTTCCTCTAACTGTCACGTTGCTGCTGTTGCGGTTCCTCTGCGGGAATAGAAGGTCGCGCATCTTCATCTTAGCTTTGTGGAGCTGTGATTTTGAGTTCCCAAGGGAGCATTGCAGCTTTTCGGCGATCTCATGGTGCGCGTATCCCTCAACCTCGTGCAGTTCGAAGATCTGCCGGGCTCCCCCTGGCAGTTCTTCAATGGCGCGGCCCAAGGCAATACGGTCAATGGCTCCACGGAGGTTCAGATCCTCTTTCTGAACCTCGCGTGTGAGAGATGGCGAGTCCCTCGATACAGGCTCATCGAGCGAAAGAACTGTTGGGGACTTACGACGCAACTTCATCAGTACGGTGTTCACGGCAACTCGGTACAGCCAAGTGGAAAAGGCGGAACCGCCACGAAACGAGCTGAGGTTACGAAACACCTGGATGAAAGCCTCCTGCGTCAGGTCTTCTGCTTCAGCCACATCTTTCGTCATCCGCAGACACACCGAATACACAAGCTTATTATGCAACTGGTAGAGTGTGGCAAAGGCCTGCTCGTCGCCGCGCTGTGCACGCTGAACGAGGGTACCTTCGGAATCGTCTTGCCGGTTTTCAGCCCTTAGCGGAATCCCGTCCGCCGGCGGGGGCACATTCATTGGTGTCGCGGATGTCATACAAGTCGCCACTGTGATCTCCGGGGTCATTACGCGTGTCTTATTCGGGCTTTCAGACAGCAGCTAGGGCCGCGTTCTCACTTCAAGAGAGACACGATACCGATTAAAAAGTTTAATGACTGTTCAATTCTGCACACTTGCGGAGAAATCCCGACACAGCTCGGGCATGGATTCGTCCTCTCTCACGGCAGCAAGCTAAAACGCCGATCAACTTGGAGAAGACCCAAACAGAGAGACAGCAAGGAGTGGTCCCCGAGCGGCGCCCCCTCGCCACTCCAGGGGACGGAGGCACTTTTCACCGAAGAAAAAGGCCAGCACTTTCGCTGGCCCAGGAAACCACGATTTTCATTGCGCTATTTGGCGCAAGTATCGCTGATCATCTTCAGGCTCGTGACGCTGAGATCGCGATACTCCTCTTTTTGGGAGGCATTCTCAACTTCTCCTTCCTTCTTCTCCTTTTTTGCCTCAGCCTTCGATTCTCCGCTGGCCGTTCCCGCCACCGTTACCTTGTGGCCAAGGTGGCCTTCCAGCTTAATCGTGCTGCTACGTAGGCCCCACACTTTACCATCTTCGCCTGCGATGGAAAACTCGCCGACCTCGTCGCCCTTCTGCAAACAACCCGTCACTGTCATTGTCCCTTTGGCGGGCTTCTCTGCTTGCTTTTCTTGTGCGTTCGTTTTTGCGGTGTCCTGGGTTGCCGGGTAGTCCTGTTTGGTGGACTGAGCAACAGCGACCAGACATACAAGTACGGTGCATGCGAAATAAACCAGCAACAGCTTTTTCATCTGCGGACTCCTTCGAATCGAGCAAGGTTAAGAAAGATTCTCAGCTCGTGTCTGTCCAAATTTGCTCACTTTGGGGGGACAGCACTTCAGAAACCCGAATCTGCGGCCGGTGCTGGCGATTTTTCTAGACCCGTCTTCCCCTAAACGGCGACTCCGCGTTGGGCAGCCTGTGTTTCCCTGTGGGCATCGTAATAAGAACCGGGTTCCGCAGCTCAGGAAGCCTTGCGGCGTTCCTCAATCAGCCTCCACTTCCCGCCCGTCGTGCTGATTTCATCCCTCTTCAAAAGTTCATAGAAGGCGTTGTGAACCTCCGTACTGCTGACTCTGTTTGCGGTCACTCGAAAGTAAATCTCGGAGAAGTGGCTGTTGGGCCGCTCTCGAAGGTCCGACCGGATTTTGCTCATAAGCTCCTTCCTGTCCATGGGGAGACATTCCTTCCGAGGATATGATAAGCCGCGACCAGAATCTGATTTGTTGCTCACGAAGGTCTCCGCCCTCATCTTCCTTTCGAGCAGTTACACCACCACACTGAAAAGCGGACCTTTGTCTGTGTGTTTTCTTAAAGATCCTATGATTCCGTGAGTCGGGGTAGTGGCTCGGTTTGAATCCACAGGCCAAAGACCGCCGATATGCTGGCAAAGTGACGATAGTCCGGCAGCGGGATCAGCATATATCGAAGAGGTGGGATAATCCGTGCTGCACTGCGAGGACTTATCGCCGACGTTCGGGTTTTTCAAAGGCATAATTCCGGGACAATCTGAGTGTACAAAACGTGTACAAGCGAGAGGGTGGCTCAGGAAAGCAAGGTGGGAATAGGTTGACTTTCGACACCAAGGGTGGAATCATTATTTTCGTCGAGCGGATTGCAGTTTATCCGCATATGTAACATTTTAGTTCATGGGAAGTTCCCTTCTGCGCGTTCGGAATTCTTGAAAGGGGCCCCATCATGACACCCGTCAAAGCGGCCAAGAAACGCCGCAAATTCGATCCCCAAGCATTTCTTTCGACCATCGACAACGGCAGACGCATCGCATCGTTCGCCAAAA